>OIEM01000906.1_pt1 | contig 13646 bp, 15 predicted proteins | sample 1581761 | NCBI WGS metagenome assembly OIEM01 (sample SAMN01760978, study PRJEB22395) | human gut metagenome | reverse complement strand
TGAAAATGAAAAGACAAATTCTTTAAAAAAAGAATTAAAATCAATAAAAGAAATGTTAAAAGCAAAATCAGAAATCAAGATAGCTGTTGTAATTGGCCCAGAAGGCGGATTAGAAGAAAAAGATGTAGAAGAATTGCAACAAAATGGAGCTAAAATAGTAACACTAGGAAATATAATATTAAGAACTGAAACAGTTGCATTAAACATATTAAGTGTAATAATGTACGAGTTTAGTGAATTCTGATATACAGAGGAGAAAAAATGAAAAAAGAGTTTTTAAAAAGAGTATTAATAAATTTAATAATAGCATTAGTTGTAATAATATATTTCGTTATATTTAGTACACAATATACAAAATTAGATTCATCTATTTTATACAGATATACAGACATATCAAGTTTAATATTTCTCGTAATAGCTATAATAGCAATGGAAATATCATATAAGAAATCAAATGAATACATATTTTTATCTGGAATAGAAATAGCGATAATAGCAGTATTTACACTATTAACAAAGCATGTGCCAAAAGTAATAAATTGTAGTATAGAAGTTTATACTTTAGCTGGAGCAAACTTATTTGTAATATATACATTATTGAAAAATGCAATATTATATACAAAACAAAATCAAGATGAATTAGAAAATATGAGTGATATAAAAGAAATAGTAAAAGATGAACCTGTAAAGAAAATCTCAAAAAGAAAAAATGTAAATGAAAACGAGGAAATAGAAAATGATTAAAAGTATGACAGGCTATGGAAAAAGTAGTTTATCAATTAATTCAAGAGAATATCAAGTTGAAATAAAAACAGTAAATCATAAATATATAGATGTAAATATAAAAATGCCACGCATTATAAGCTATCTAGAAGAAGATATTAGAAAGCTTGTTGTATCTAAAATTAAAAGAGGAAAAGTTGATATACAAATATCTTTTGAAAATTATAGCAAAGATGGTAATGAGGTTAAAATAAATACAGAATTAGCCCAGATATATATACAAAGTTTGAGAGAATTAGCAGAAGCGGAAAATCTATCAAGTAATATAGAAGTAACTGAAATAACAAAATTACCAGATGTATTAACAATAAAAAGCAATTTAGATGAAAACGAAACAAAAGAAGAATTATTACAAGTAGTAAATGAAGCAATAGACAAATTAATTCAGATGAGAAAGATTGAAGGAGAAAAGATCTCAAAAGACATTTTAGACAAAATTGCTAGAATAGAACAGAAAAATGAAGAGATTTTTAGCTTATCTACTGGACTTATCGAAGAATATGTAGTAAAATTAGAAGCAAGGGTAAAAGAATTATTAAAAACTGAAGAATTAGATAAATCAAGATTGATGCAAGAAGTTGTTATATATGCAGATAAATGTTCTGTTGAAGAAGAAGTCACTAGATTAAGAAGTCATATATATCAATTAAGATATTTAATAAATTCAGAAGAGCCAATTGGTAAAAAGATGGATTTCTTAATTCAAGAAATGAATAGAGAGACTAATACAATAGGTTCAAAAGCCAATAATCTTGAAATAACAAATACTGTAGTAGATATAAAAACGATATTGGAAGACATAAGAGAACAAATACAAAATATTGAATAGAAAGGGTGGAAAAAATGCAATTAGTTAATATAGGATTTGGAAACATAGTTTCAGCAGATAAAATTGTAGCAATAGTTAGCCCAGAATCAGCACCAATAAAAAGAATGGTACAAGAAGCCAAGGATGCTAAAACAGCAGTAGATGCTACATATGGAAGACGTACAAGAGCAGTTTTAATTATGGAATCAGGACATATTATATTGTCAGCTGTACAGCCAGAAACAGTTGCTGGTAGAGTAGATAAAGATATAACACCTACTCAAACACCAACTGAAGAATAAAAATAAAAAATGGAGGTAATGTTAAAATGATGGTAAAACCAACAGTACAAGAATTATTAACAAAAGCAAAAAATAGATATGAATTAGTTATAGCAACATCAAAAAGAGCAAGACAAATTGCAAGTGGAGCTGAAGTAAAAACAAAGGTTAAAGAAGAATCACCAGTAACTCTTGCTGCAAATGAAATAGCTGAAGGAGAAGTAGAAATAATCGAACCAGATGAAGCTACAGAAGATGCAGAAGAAGAAAATAGATAAGAATTGAGGAAGAATTATGTTAGTTATATTATCAGGAGTATCTGGTGCAGGAAAAGATACAATAAAAAAAGAACTTCTAAAAAGAATGGAAGATGTTGTAACACTTCCATCTTTTACATCAAGAGAGAGAAGACCAATAGAAGAAGAAGGGGTTCAATATCATTTTATAACAAAAGAAGCTTTTGAGGAAAAAATAAAAAAAGGTGATTTTTATGAATATGATGTACATCATGGAAATTATTATGGTACTTCAAGAGAACTATTAAATGAAAAAATTGAACAAGGTAAAATAATTGTAAAAGATATAGAAGTAAATGGTACAGAAAACCTAATTAAGCTTTTAGGAAGAGATACCAGAATTGTTACTATATTTCTAAAAGTAGGAAAAGAAGAACTAAAAAGAAGATTATTTGAAAGAGGAGATAATGCTCAAGATATTGAATTACGTTTAAGTAGACTTGATTATGAAGAATCCAAATTAAAGTTATATGATTATGTACTAAAAAATGATGATTTCGAAAAAACAGTTCAAATAATAATGACAATCATAGAAAATGAAAAAAGGATAGAAGATGAAGAAAAATTAAAAGCATAGCTTAATTATAAGCTATGCTTTTTGCTTTTTACTTTTTAGTAGTCGAGACTCCAAGAATCAGGTTAGTATTTACAAACTGTACAACTGAAAAGCCATCTTTCTTAAAAAGCTCAACAATATACATTTTGAAATATTTCGAAACATTGATAGGAACCACATCAAAAAGAACAAGAATGATGTTATCATCGAACTTTTGAGATTCGTAGAGTCCATTTTTGATGAGTTCTACAATGTATGCATGTCTCAAGCTTGCAAGTTCTTTGCAATAGGAAAGAAAAGCTTCATCTTCTTCCATTGTAATGAACTCATACAATTTATATCCCAAATTTTTGTTTTGAGATACTTTGCCGTCTGCATTGACATACATATTTTCGGCGACTAACAATACCGTTTCGTTTTGCAAAGAACAACTATCTGTATAATTTTTGTCAGAAATAGTTTTCAAATCAAAACCAATTACTTCTGCCGCGGTTTTTAATTCTTTGTAATTGGCTTCAAACGGGATAGTAATGTAGAAAGATACATTTTTCCCATTTTTACTACCAATTTCATCAGGGTCCCGATGGGTAAAAAACAATAACTGAGGGTTAATTAATTTTAACAGCTGATTCCGAACCTCCAAAATTCTTTTCTCTTTGATAGAGAATTTTTCAAATTTTTGGGTATTTTCGTAAACTTCATTAATAATGTCCATGTTTAACCTCCATTTTTGGTGTAGTGATTGACATAACACAAATATTATATCATAAATAAACTTCAAAATCAATAGTTTACAAAACAATTGGGTTATGATATAATTTTCAGGTACTTATTAAAAAAAACACTCGTATTGAGTATAAGAAAGGAGATTAAATATTATATCCGAAATTGATTAAAACAACTAAGTAAAAAGGAGTACTATAATGGAAAAAGAAATTGTAAGCATCATTAGTTCGTTGTGTATTATTCCTCTTAATGGACTATTAAAGTTTCTGAGAGACGGAAATGATACGCCAACTAAATTACATGTTATTGATGCCTCGGTTGTTGCAGGAACAGAAGATTTTGATTTTACAAAATGGTTTACTCAAATTTATTCATTTTAGGGTTACAGCTTTAAGAATAAAAGATAACTGCAAGATTATTTGCCACAAAAGAGTTTGTGATAAGCGGGATATTAAAAATTTACCAAGTGCAGATTACAGAACTTTTATGAGAGAGTTTTATCGTAAATCAAATGAGGATTGAAGTTTAATCTAAGGCCTAACTATACAAATGTATGGTTAGGTTTTTTTATAAAAAGTATATTGATATTAGAAAAAATGTGATACAATAAATGCGAAGAGAGGAAATTATAATGATAGCAGAAGTAGTAATAAATCGTTCAGCAAAAAAACTAAACCGAACATTTGATTATAAAATACCAAATGACCTAGAAGAATTAGTTATAATAGGAAGTTCAGTGCTAGTACCATTTGGAAAATCTGGAGTATTAACAGAAGGATATGTAGTAGGAATAAAAGAAGAAACAGAATATGAAGCAAAAGAAATTTCTAAAATAAATTATAATCTTACAGAAAAACAAATAGATTTAGCTAAGTGGATGGCTAACAGATATTTTTGTAATGTTTCAGATTGTATAAAACAGATGTTAACACCTGGAACTAAAAGTAAAGAAAATACTGTTCAAGAGAAAATTATAAATGTAGTATATTTAAAAAAGAATACAGAAGAACTACAATTTGATATTGAGATGGGAAAGATTAAATCAGAAAAGCAAAAGAAGATATTACAGTTTTTAAAGAATAATGAAGGTGTTACTATATCAGATATTGAACTATATACTGGGGGAAGCAGAGCTATAGTAAAAACTTTAGAAAAAAATGGATATGTAGAAATTGTAGAAAAAAAACTAGAAAGAAATCCATTAGCTAATAAGCAAATTGAGAAGACAACCAATTTAAGATTAACTGAAGAACAAAGTTTTGCATATAATAAAATTTCAGAAAATATTGAAAAAAATAATTATGAAGAATTTTTACTTTATGGAGTAACAGGTTCAGGAAAAACAGAGGTATATTTACAGCTAATAGAAAAAGCAATCAACCTAAATAAAACAGCAATTGTATTAGTGCCAGAAATATCATTAACTCCTCAAATGATAGACAGATTTATTGCAAGATTTAAAAAAGAAGAAATAGCTGTATTACATAGTAAATTATCTATAGGTGAAAGATATGATGAATGGAATAAAATAAAAGAAGGAAAAGCTAGAATTATTATAGGAGCAAGATCTGCAATATTTGCACCTACAGAGAATATAGGAATAATAATTATTGATGAGGAACATGATAGTTCATATAAGTCAGAAGCGGTTCCGAAATATGATGCTAAAGAAATTGCAAAAAAGATTGCAAAAGAGAATGGATGTCCACTAGTATTAGGAAGTGCTACTCCAGATTTAACTACATTTTATAAAACTCAAAAAGGAAAAATAACCCTATTAAAGCTAACTAAAAGAGCTAATAATTCTAATTTGCCTCATGTTGATATTGTAGACTTAAAAATGGAACTTGCAAATGGAAATAGGTCAATGTTAAGTTATAAATTACATGATGCAATAGAGCAAAACTTAAAAGAGAAAAGACAAACTATTTTGTTTTTGAATAGGAGAGGATATTCTACATTTATAATGTGTAGGGATTGTGGATATACAGTTAAATGCAAAAATTGTAATATAAGTATGACCTATCATAGAACAGAAAACAAATTAAAATGTCATTATTGCGGATATGAAGAAAATGTTGTAACTGTTTGTCCAGAATGTCATAGTACTAAAATTAGATATTTTGGTACAGGAACTCAAAAACTAGAGCAAGAGATAAATAAGATTTTTCCAACAGCTTCAACAATCAGAATGGATATTGATACAGTTACAAAGAAAAATTCTCATGAGGAGATTTTAAAAAAGTTTAGAGATGAAAATATAGATATCTTAATAGGAACACAAATGGTTGTAAAAGGACATCATTTTCCTAATGTAACTCTTGTTGGTGTAATTGCAGCTGATAGTAGTTTAAACATTGATGATTATAGAGCTAATGAAAGAACATTTCAAATATTAACTCAAGTAGCTGGTAGAGCAGGTAGAGAAAAATTGCCTGGAAATGTTGTTATTCAAACATATAATCCAGATAATTTTGCGATATTATGTGCTAAACAGCAAAATTATGAAATGTTTTATAATACAGAAATTGCCTTGAGAAAACAGTTGAAATATCCACCATTTTGCGATATAATATTAATTGGATTTAATAGTTTGATAGAAAATGAAATAATAAAAGTATCTGATATGGTCTATACATATCTAAAAGATAAGCTGGACGAACAAACATTTATCATATTAAAACCAATGCCTTCACCTGTTGATAAAATACAAAATAGATATAGATGGAGAATTATTATAAAAGGAAATATGACAGATACTGCTAATCAAATAATAAATAACTGTTTGAAACAAGTTTACGAAAGTAATTTTAAAAATACTAGAGTTACAGTAGATATAAATCCTAATAGTATGTTGTAATAAGAAAGGAAGAGTTTAATGGCAATAAGAAATATAAGATTAGAAAAAGATGAAATATTAAAAAAGAAATCCAGAGAAGTTGAAGTAATTGATGACAAAATTCAAACATTAATAGATGATATGATTGAAACTATGTATAAATACAATGGAGTGGGATTATCAGCAGTACAAGTTGGTGTTTTAAAAAGAGTTGTTGTAATCGATATTGATGATGATACTGGTGTAAAAGTTCTTATAAATCCTAAAATAACTAAAACTAAAGGTGAGCATGAGGTTGAAGAAGGATGTTTGAGTTTTCCAAATCAATATGCAAAACTTATAAGACCTAAGGAAGTAACTGTTGAAGCTTTAGACAGAAGCGGAAAGAAAATTGTAATTAAAGCAAAAGATTTATTAGCTCAAGCAGTTGCTCATGAATTGGACCACTTAGATGGAGTTGTTTTTATTGATAAGATGATACCAGGAACATTAGAATATGTAGAACCTGAAAAGAAATAAAAAAATGTCGAAAAATATTGTAAATAAAAAATATTATTGATATAATAACAATTGAAAATAAATTAGACTAAGGAAGGTTGAAATATATGAAAAAAAACAAAAGAATTTTTTTGATTGTAATAGTAATCTTAATGATAGCAATTATATTTGGCATTGTTAAAATAGTAAATAAAAATAGGCCTAAAGAACAAAGACTATCCAAAATATATCAAGATTTAGAAGATAGTCAAACATATTTATTTGAAATAGAGAAAAACAACAATAATAAGACAATAATGGCAAAAAAAGGCGATAAAACTATTATAGACCAATATACTAAAAATAGTGAAACAAATCTAGAAAATCATACAACTACATTAGTAAAAGATAATAATACATATTTAATTTTACATGATAGAAAAGAATATTATGTATATACTGAAAACAATGTTGAGCAAACAATAGTGACAGATGGGCTTAAAGAAATTATAAGTAAAAGCTATACAACTGGAACAGAAAAAATTAAAGGTAAGAAATATTCTTATGAAGAATATGACGGAAGCAGTATGTTTATGATATCAAATCTAATAAATATAAATGATACTAATGTAAAAACAAGATTTTATTTTGATTCAAAAAATAACTTAACATATATAAAAACAATACTTGATAATAAACAAGAATTATTAAAAGTTACATTAGAAAAAGATGTGAAAGATTCAATTTTTGAAATTCCATCTGATTATGCAGAAAACTAAAGTAGATATAAACAAAGTTAATAACTTTTTTATATATAAAAATTCAAAAGAAGGAGTGAAAAAATATGGCAGAAAGATTCGTATTAAACGAAACATCATATTTTGGGAAAGGAGCAAGAGAAGAATTACCTGGAGAAATTACTAGAAGAAAATTCAAAAAGGTATTAGTTGTAACAGACAAAGCATTATTTGAATGTGGAGTTTCAGCAAGAGTTACAGAAGTATTAGACAAAGCAGGAATTGACTATGAAGTTTATTCAGAAGTTAAACCAAATCCAACAATAAAAAATGTATTGGACGGAGTTGAAGCTTGCAAAAAAGCTGGAGCTGATGTTATTGTTGCTGTTGGTGGTGGTTCTAGTATAGATACTGCAAAAGGAATATCTATTGTTATGACAAATCCAGACAGAGCAGATATAGTATCATTAAATGGTCTATCAAATACAGTAAACAGAGGAATGCCAGTAATAGCATTACCAACAACATCTGGAACAGCTGCAGAAGTAACAATAAATTATGTAATAACAGATGAAGAAAGAGAAATCAAAATGGTATGTGTAGATCCAAATGATATTCCAATTTTAGCAATTGTTGATTCTGATTTAATGGCATCAATGCCAAAATCAATCGCAGCTGCAACAGGAATGGATGCATTAACACATGGTATAGAAGGATATATCACAAAAGCACATAACACAATGTCAGATATGTTCCATATGCAAGCAATAAAATTAATCTTTAAATATTTACCAGCTGCTGTAAATGAAAAAGATGAAAAAGCAGTTGAAATGATGGGATTAGCTCAATATACAGCTGGAATGGGATTCTCAAATGTAGGTTTAGGAATTGTACATTCAATGGCACATCAATTAGGAGCTGTTTATGACACACCACATGGACTTGCAAATGCAATATTATTACCAACAGTAATGAGATTTAACGGACAAGATCCAGCAACAGCACAAAGATTTAGAGAAATCTTATGTGAAATTGGAAGACCAGATGCAGCACATTTGAATGATCAAGATGTTATAAATACATTTGTATGGATGATATCTGAATTATCAAAATCAGTTGGAATAACTCAAAGAGTAAAAGATGTTGGTGCAAGAGAAGAAGATTTCGAGTTATTAGCAAATAAAGCTATGCAAGATCCTTGCAAACCAGGAAATCCAAGAGAAGTTTCAAAAGAAGATTTCATTAATTTATATAGACAAGCATATTAAAATATATAAGAGTATTATAGTTAAATGGCTATAATGCTCTATTTTTTGAGTAAAAACATATTTTTTTTGCTTAAAATATAGATTTTTTCATATAAAAGTGTTATAATAGCAAACGAAATGTGCCAAACGGCATGATAATATATTTTTACGTACTTTACTAAGGGGGTACAAAAAATGAAAAATTTGGATTGTGTCCGGAAAGAAGTAAGAGAAGCAACCTTTAAAGGAATTCTCTTGGATATTTTGAAAAGTGACCCGAGGGTAATGGTTTGTATGACAAGTAAAGATATGCATGAAATTTGTACCAAAGGCTGGTGTAAATATGATGTATATGCATATACTCTGGATGGCGGTACTTGTATGAGGATGCTGGACGGAGTTTTGGTAAGAACTCGAGTAGAATATATTATATATCCGTTCCAAAATGAATATGGGGCAGATGTAGTTATATCTCAAGTTTTTATTGATGGCGATGTTGTCTATCATATGTCTACTAACCCAAGCCATGTAGTATTCCTCGAATACAAAAACAAATGTGAAGAACAGTAAAGGAGAACATTATGATTAAGAGTTTCGCATGTTATGACACTTTGTCCACAGAAGATGTGGATGTCTTTGAAAAAGGACTTATCCAGTGGGCAACCCGTATTAAAGAGAAGAAAGCAATCATGCTTTTCGACCTGGATACTTTGAAACCGATTTACGAAAAACTTGTTAGAAATTCGTTAGTTTCTTTTAAATATGAGCATGAACTGTTCCTTGGCTATCACAATAGAAAACTTGTAAATCGAAATCATCTTTTCACACCCAATCTGCAAGTTAACTGGTCTCATGTTGCTTTTAGCGAGCAAAAATGCATATTGCGTTCTATCATAGATAAGAACAATAAAGTCATTTATGAGGCTCCTGAAAAATGGGCAGATTGTGAACTGTGGTACGGCTACTAATCTAAAAAAGAGCCATAGTGAGAAAATTATTCTTGCTATGGTTCTTTTTTTTCTTAAAACTATTGCAATTCACATAAAATTGTGATAATATAATCACATAGTAAAAACAAAGAAAAAGAGGAGTACATTTGAACTATTTGTAGAGAAAAGAAGTCGTGGGCTGACAGCTTCTTAAATAAAGGCAAATGGAAGGTAGCTTTTGAGTTGATAATCTGAAATAGTAGTAAGATTATTCGTAATGCTGCGTTAAAGCAAAATGAGAAATTATCAAAAAGATAATAATTAAGGTGGTACCGTGAGATATAAAACTCGCCCTTATGCTATATAGATGCATATAGGCGAGTTTTTTGGTACATGAAAGGAGCGAAAAATATATGAGTAATCACAAGCTAATGGATAAATATAATCCAAAAGAATTCGAAGAAAAATTATATAATGAATGGGAAAATAAAGGCTATTTTAAGCCATCAATGGATAAAAGAAAAGAAAGTTTTTGTATAGTAATGCCACCACCAAATGTAACAGGAAAATTACACATGGGACATGCATTAGATAGCACATTACAAGATATATTAATAAGATATAAAAGAATGTGCGGATATAATACATTATGGGTACCGGGAACAGATCACTCAGCAATTGCAACAGAAGTAAAAGTTGTAGAAAAAATGAAAAATGAAGAAGGATTAACAAAAGCTGATATAACAAGAGAGCAATTCCTAGAAAGAGCATGGGCTTGGACAAAAGAATATGGAGGAACAATTCAAAGGCAACAACGTAAATTAGGATGTTCATGTGATTGGGAACGTTCAAGATTTACAATGGACGAAGGATTATCACAAGCTGTATTAGAACAATTTGTAACTTTATATAATAAAGGATTAATATATAAAGGAACAAGAATGATAAACTGGTGTCCATCATGTCATACATCATTATCAGATGCAGAAGTTGAATTTGAAGAAGAACCATCACATTTATGGCATATAAGATATCAAATAAAAGGAACAGACAGATATGTAATAGTTGCAACAACAAGACCTGAAACAATGTTAGGAGATACAGCTGTTGCAGTACATCCAGAAGATGAAAGATATAAAGATATAATTGGAAAAACATGTATATTACCAATTATGAACAAAGAAATTCCAATAATTGCAGATGATTTTGTAGAAAAAGACTTTGGAACAGGTTGTGTAAAAATAACACCAGCACATGATATGAATGACTATCAAGCAGGATTAAGACATAATCTAGAAATAGTAGAAGTATTTGACGATTCATCAATAATGGGAGATTTAGTGCCAGAATATAAAGGATTAACAACATTAGAAGCACGTAAACTAATAGTAAAAAAACTAGAAGAAATAGGCGCACTTGTTAAAACAGAAGATTATACACATAATGTTGGAAAATGTTATAGATGTCATAATACAGTAGAACCAAGAATATCAAATCAATGGTTTGTAAAAATGAAAGAATTAGCAGAACCAGCAATAAAAGCAGTTAAAGAAGATGATATAAAATTTATTCCAAAGAGATATGAAAAAACATATTTTAACTGGATGGAAAATATTCAAGATTGGTGTATATCACGTCAATTATGGTGGGGACATAGAATACCAGCATATTATTGTGATGAATGTGGGCATATAAATGTAAGCAAAACAGCACCAGAAAAATGTGAAAAATGTGGTTCAACAAAATTACATCAAGACGAAGACTCTCTTGATACATGGTTTAGTTCAGCATTATGGCCATTCTCAACACTTGGCTGGCCTAATATGGATAGTGAAGATTTAAAAACATTTTATCCAACAAATGTATTAGTAACAGGATATGACATAATATTCTTCTGGGTAGCAAGAATGATATTTTCTGGATTAGAATGTATGAAACAAAAACCATTTAGTGATATATTAATACATGGTATTGTAAGAGATAGCCAAGGTAGAAAGATGTCAAAATCATTAGGAAATGGAATAGACCCATTAGAAGTTATTGACCAATATAGTACAGATGCATTAAGATTCTCATTAATTTTAGGAATTTCAGCAGGAAATGACATAAGATATATGCCAGAAAAACTAGAACAAGCCTCAAACTTTGCAAATAAATTATGGAATGCTGCAAAATTTGTATTAATGAATTTAGATGGTGTTGAAAAATTACCAAAATTAGATAAAATTGATACAGCAAAATTGGCTAAAGAAGATAAATGGATAATATCAAAATTAAATACATTATCAAAAGAAGTAAATGAAAATATTACAAATTATGATTTAGGAGTTGCAACACAAAAAATATATGACTTTATATGGAATGAATTCTGTGATTGGTATATAGAAATTGTAAAAACACGTTTATATGGTGATGATAAAGAAAGTAAATTAATGGCACAAATAACATTAAATGAAGTATTAATGAATTCATTAAAATTATTACATCCAATTATGCCATTTATAACAGAAGAAATATATTTACAATTATTTAATATTGATGAAAGTATAATGATTTCAAAATTCCCACAATTTGATGAGAAATATAATTTTAAAGCCGATGAAGAAGAAATTGAAAAATTAAAAGAAATAATTATAGGAATTCGTAATTTAAGAGCAAGTTCAAATGTACATCCATCAAAAAAGACAGAATTAATATTTGTAACAACAAAATACAAAGATTTAATAAATCAATCAGAAGGATTTTTAAAGAAATTAGGATATAGTGAAAATATAAAAGTTCAAGAAAATAAAGAAGGAATTGCACCAAATGCATTATCAATCATAACAGATGGAATTGAATTATATATTCCATTTGAGGAACTTGTTGATATTGAAGAAGAAAGAAAGCGTATGGAAGAAGAAAAGAAAAAGGTTATTGCAGAAATTGAAAGAGCAAGCAAAATGCTTTCAAATCCAGGATTTGTTAATAAGGCTCCAGAAGCTAAAATTAATGAAGAAAAAGCAAAACTTGAAAAATATCAAAATATGTTAAAAAATCTTGAAGAAAGATTAAAATAATTAATTAGAGCGCATAATTTTATGTGCTCTTTTTAGTTATATTTATTATATTAACAGCATATTATAATTTAGTATAAAAGAGAAAGGATGATATTAAATTATGATAGAAGAAAGAAAAAGTACGACAATTAATCAAAACATTGTTCAAAATATAGTATTAGAAAATAGAGAAAAGCTTAATGTATCAGGAGTAAATGATGTATTAAGTTTTGATGATCAAGTAGTAATGATAGATACAGAATTAGGATTACTTACAGTAAAAGGAGAAAATATTAGAATAAATAAATTAAGTTTAGATACATCAGAAGTAGTATTAGAAGGAACAATTTCATATTTAGCATATAGTGATAAAGATTTAGAAAAAAACAAAAATAGTAGCTTGTTAAGCAAAATTTTTAAGTAGAAAGGCGTAGAAAATGATAACTAATCAAGCATATATATTTATTATATTTGTAATTGTTGGCTTTGTTATAGGTTTACTTTTTGATTTTTTTAGAATACTACGAAGAAGTATAGAAACTAAGGATTTTATAACTTATATAGAAGACATTTTGTTTTGTTTAATTACAGGATCCATTATACTTTATTCTATTTTTTATTTTAATAATGGTGAATTTAGAATGTATATGTTTATTGGAATTTTAATAGGTGCTTTATTTTATTTAATAACAATAAGTAATTATGTTATTAAAATAAATGTGTATATATTGACAAAAATTATTTTTATTTGTAAAAAAGTAGTTAATTTTATATGTATGCCTTTAAAATTTATATTTAAAAATGTAATGAAAATGTTTAAACCTATTAAATTTATTATTATTAAATATATTACAAAATTTTTAGTTGTAAATAGATTAAATTCAGCTAAATTTTCACTTACCCACTCTAAGTCATCTAAATTATTATTA
>OIEM01000905.1_pt1 | contig 13647 bp, 5 predicted proteins | sample 1581761 | NCBI WGS metagenome assembly OIEM01 (sample SAMN01760978, study PRJEB22395) | human gut metagenome | reverse complement strand
TTTGGATACAATTTTGTCTAGATGTCAAGTTTTATCTCTTTTGGATGATTCTGAAACGGAAATTGTTGATGATAAGATTATAGTTTTTATGAGATATCTTATTCATCCTGAAGATTTGTTTATTCATTATAAAGAAATTTATGATTCGATTAGTATTTATATGACAACAGGACAATATATAATTAATATTATAGCTACAATAATGCTACTTGTATGTGTTATTGCAACTGTATTTTCTGGAATAGCATATTTAAAAAACGGAAAAGAAGTATTTAAAGAACCTAACAAAGAGTGAATATGAAAATACCCCTAAAAGAACTGAATAGTTTTATTCAGTTCTTTTAGGTGGTTAAAAGGTTAATTTTTACAATATAATGCAAATAAGTCCTCCATTTCCCTCATTTATAATCTTTTGAAGGGTCTTTTGGATTTTTATTTGAACATCTTCTGGCATTTTATATAATTTATTTTGAAGTCCTTCTTTAACCAATACTTCTAAAGATTTTCCAAACATATTGCTTTGCCATAATGATGCTGGATCCTTATCATACTGATCCATTAAAGCTTTTACTAATTCTTCTTCAGATGTATTGTCTATAATGTTTTTTAAAACATTATAATTTACTAATTCTTTTATATGTAATTTACTTAAGTCAACTGTTGGTAATACTTTGTGGATATTGCATGTAGAGTTTCCTATAATTCTTACTTTTTTATCTCCAACCATAATATCTACAATGTTAATTCCTGAATCTTGAATTTCTTCTGCTATTTCTTCAGAGATAATTTCCCCTGCTTGTACAAAAACTTCTCCTGTTTCACTATCTACTATATCATTTGCAGATACTTTATCTTTAATTCTTGTAGCTAATGCTAATTTTTGATTAAATTTATATCTACCAACCTTGGCTAAATCATAACGTTTATTATCATAAAATAATCCATTAAATAAATTTCTTGCAGCATCAACTGTTGGAAGTTCTCCTGGTCTTAATTTTTTGTAAATTTCAATTAAGGCTTCATCTTGATTTTTAATAGTGTCTTTGTTTATTGTTGCTTTTAGCATTTCTTCTTCACCAAATAAATCTATTATTTGGCTATCTGTTGCTATCCCAATTGCTCTAAGCAATGTGGTTACTGGAACTTTTCTTGTTCTATCAACACGTACCCAGAATATATCATTACCATCTGTTTCATATTCTAGCCATGCTCCTCTTAATGGCATAACTGTAGAATTGTATGTTCTTTTTCCTGTTTTTGTATCAAATTCTTCTCCATAATAACAACCTGGTGAACGTACTAATTGGCTTACTACTACTCTTTCTGCACCATTAATTACGAAGGTTCCACTATCTGTCATAAGTGGGAAATCACCTAAGTAAATTTCTTGTTCTTTAATTTCACCTGTTTCACGGTTAATTAATCTTACTTTTACATGTAATCTTGTAGAATATGTAGCATCTCTTTCTTTTGCTTCTTCTAGTGTGTATTTTGTTTTTTCTTCCATGTAATAATCAAAAAACTCAAGAACTAGATTACCTGAATAGTCTTCGATTGGTGAAATGTCTTTTAATACTTCTCCTAATCCTTCTTCTATAAACCAGTCATATGAGTCTTTTTGCACTTTGATTAGGTTTGGCATTTCAATATAATCGCCAACTTTTGCGAAATCTTTACGAGAGGCTTTCTCGTATTTAACTTCTTTAATTTTCAAAAAAATCACCCCATAAAATGTATTTAAGCAGAAATAAATTTATTTTATTTAAAAGAAGTCCCTCTCAAATGATAATTTGCTTACTAAGTTTTCAAAATGTCTGCTTTTACATATTAAAATTACTTAGGGCTCCTTACATTTAATTCCTCTTCTTTAAATTTTAAACTTTGAAACTGTAAATTATTTTGATATTAAAAATCAACTTTTTATAAACGGCAACAAAAGAGCTGTTGAAAATCTTTGATTTTTCAACTGGCTCTAGTGTTTCTTTATCTTTTACTTTTGTTAATATTTTTTATTTTAATCACCCTTATTCTTATTTTTAACTTTCTAGGGCATATTTATTATACGAATCTTTAATATGATATCACATTCTACTCATTAATGTCAAGCTTTTTAACACTTTTATCATTATTGTTTTCTTTATCAGATCCTTCTATATTTACATTTAACTCATTCGTATCTTTAATCGCTGTATCAGTATCTTCTATTTTTTCAATATTGGCAGTTACTATTATTTCTATATCTTCTTTTATCTTTTCTATTTCGTAAATTACTTCTCCATCAACTTCTTTTCCTGTAAGCTCTATCTCTTCACCTGATTTTTTTACTTTTACAATAATATCTGATATTTCATAACCTTCAACTGCTTGTATTTTAAATTTATATGTATCACCATATTTTATTCCATCTTTTGAGGAATTCTGTACATCAATAATTTTTATATTTTGTGGTACATTTTTCTCTATTTTATATACATTATCATCTAAATAATGTATATTTTTGCAATACTTTCTTAATATCTCATCAAAATTAACCTTTGCTTTTTCTTGTGCCACATAAATATTTTCTATATTATCTGATCCATAAAAAGCATTTTCGTTTATATTTGTTACAGTAGATGGTATGTATACTGTTTTTAGGCTTGTACATCTCGCAAATATTCCTGAACATAGACTTGTTACTCCTTCCTTTATTTTCACTTCTTCTAAGCTAGTTGCTCTGTCAAACCCACTATACATACCTCTCATTTCTTTTACATTTATGTATTTCAAGTTTTTACATCCATAATATGCACATGAAGCATAACCACTGCCTTCATAATCGCCAGTATTTATCAAAGATATACAATTAGCAAATGCTCCCTCTCCCAAATAAGATATTTTTCCTACAATCTCTTTTATCTTTATGCAATTTAAAAAAGCATAATAAGATATTGATATACCTTTTTGTCCAACATATAACTTTCCATCAAATCCCGTACAATTTTGAAAAGCATTTTGACCTATACTTGATAACTCTTCTGGAATAACTAAATCTCCTGTAAATCCACTACAATTAGTAAACGCTCCAGTTGCTATATATTCTACTTTTCCTAAATTTAATTTTCCATTAAACTTATCACAATTAATAAATGCTTCCCAATTTATTCGAGTAACACTATTAGGTATGGTTAAATTTCCTATAAAGTGTGAATTTGAAAATGCCCTTGCTTCTATACTTTCTATTCCTTCTTCTAAAACCAATGGAATCTCACTTGTACATCTTTCAAAAGCATGTTCTGATATCTTTTTAATACTACCTGGCACTGTTAATGTTCCTTTTAATTTTGAGCACCCCATAAAAGCATACTCTTCTATTTCTGTAACTGTATTTGGAATTTCTACTTTAGTATTTTTTCCTGGCAAGCATCTTATCAATATTGTTTTATTTTTATTATATATAATTCCATCTTCGATTGTAAAATATGGATTATCTTGTGATATAGTAACTGTCTCTAAGTTATTACATCCATAAAATGCCTTTTCTGTAATATGATATACTGTTGATGGTATATGAACAGATTTTAAATTTTCAGCTCCTAAAAATGTATAATCTCCAATTTGTCCTACTCCTTCTTCTATTACAAAGCTAACAATATCTTTATCTTTAATATGTCTTTCTACAAATCCACTACTAATTTTAGTTTCATAAAATGCTCCTGCTCCTATGAATTCCATAGTTCCAAGTATATTAACTTTTTCTAAATTACTACAACTTGAAAATGCACCTGAACCAATTCTAGTAAAATTTTTTGGAATCGTTATTTCCGTCAAACTTTGGCACTTACTAAATGAATTAGCTCCTATACTATATTTTCCATCATATTCTTCTGATACATCTAATATTGTAATATCAGATAATTTTATACAAGAATAAAAAGCATTATCTCCTATACCTAATGCACCACCTAATAATTGTACCTCTTCTAAATTACTACATTGGTAAAAAGTATTATCTTTTATTTCTATTGGATTAGATATACTCACTTTTTTTAAGCTAGAACAATTAGAAAATGCACCTTCCCCAATATTTGTAACTGCATTAGGAATATTAATATCTTGTAATTTATCGCATCTCGAAAAAGAATAATCCTTTATTTCTTTTAAATTATCAGACAATTTTACACTTGTTAAATTATTACACCACGAAAACACCACTTCTCCCATATATGTAACACTGTTTGGTAATTCTATACTAGTCAATCCTGTGCAAGTATAAAATGCACGATCTCCAATATATACTACAGTATCTGGTATTTCTATGTTAACTAAGTTCTTTTTATTGTAAAAACATTCTGCAACTATTGAAATCGTTCCTTCCTTTATTACTATATTGGTATTTTCAGGCATTTCTCCTTTATAGCTATATAAAACATTATTTATATATAGCTCTCCATAAGGTTTTTTATCATACCAAATAGTACTATCAAAAGCATATTTCCCTATTTCTGTTACTGTATCTGGTATCGTTATATTATCTAAGTTAGAACAATCATAAAATGCATAGCAACCTATACTAGTTACTTTATTTGGTATCTTTATACTTGTCAAACTTTCACATCCATCAAATGCCTGGTTACCTATTTTAGTTAAAGCACTATCTTTATCAAATTCTATACTTACTATATTACTGCATGACATGAATGCCCCATACCCAATTTCTTTAACAGTCTTTGGAATTGTTACATTTTTCAAATTCTTATTTCCATCAAATGCATAATCTTGAATTTTAGTTAATGGATATCCATTTAAGTATGATGGTATATATAAATTTTCTTGTATTTCTCCCGATTCATATTTTATTTCTATTATCTCATCATTTTCTAAAGTATAATTCCATGTTATTTTATTTTCATCTGTAACTTTTCCAGTATATGCATTAACTTGGTCACTTCTTAAAAACATACAAGCAACAGCAACTATACTTAATAATATTATCTTTTTTAATTTTGGTTCCATATTACTTATTCCCTCCTTTCCTTCTTTTACTTATTATTATTATTACATTTATAGAAATAGCTATAATTAATACTATTATTACTGCAATTATATAGTCTCCTGTATGCGGATTTATTATATTACTTATTTTATTAGTAGTATTATCTGTTTCTTTTACATTATCTGAAGGTTTATTATCATTTGAAATATTCGAATCATTATTATCATCTTTTTGGTCTGTATTATCTGTATTATCTTTATTTTCTTCATCTTTTTTATCTGTATCATCTGGTTTTTTCACTTCTTCTTTTGCATAATAATATTTTACTATTATTGCCTCTTCTTCAAATTGACCTTTTGCATTTTGTGGAATAGGTTCAACTAAAACATAATCTTTTATGTCTTTTGGAATTGCAACATATTCTTCTCCAACTTCGCCTTCTTTTATTTGTTCTTCTGATATTTCTTGATTTGTTTCTTTTTCAAGATATTTTATTATAACTTTTGATTTTATTTTTTCAAACTCAACAGTTATATTTTTATTTTCTTTAATGTTTTCTAATTTGTCTATAACTACTATTCCCTCATCATTTGCATTAATTTCTATTTCTTTTTCATTTATTTTTATTTTCGAAATTTTATATCCACTATATGGTACAATTTCTATTTTCTTTTTTGAATCTTCTCCATGTTTTACTATTTCGTATGCATCTTTCCCCTGTCCTGATATAGTTCCACCATCATTTATAACATTAGTTTTTACGATATACTCTTTTAATTTATAATAATATACTACATTTATTTCTGGGCTATCTAAACTATCTGTGATTGTACCACTTCTATTTTCTGGTTCTTTAAATAATTCATATCCATCTGGTATATTTTCCATTCCCTGAGTCTCATATTCTTCCCCTATATTTTTATATTGTATATTATCATCCTGCATATACTCATTTGTTTCTATATTAATATAACTAGTTACTATTTTTACTGGATTCTCATTATAATAATATGTTACTTGTGTTGTTTCATTTGTTATTTTTCCAGTGGCATTTACTGGTAATTTTTCAGTATTTAAGCTATAATTTGCAATATATGCCTTAGGATTTGTCACATATTTATCATTAATATTTCCTCTTATTATTTGCTTATCAGCAACTTCTTCTGTTGTGTCAGTTTTATAATGATTTACAATTATTTCTCCCATTTTAGATTCTTCTATAAATGTCGCATATACATTTTTATTTTGTGTAACATTCTTAAACAATGGAATCTTTACACTATTATCTTCTTCCTCAGAAAAATTAATATTTTCGCCATTAACTGATATACTTAAAACTCTATACCCATCATTTGGAGTAACAACAATTTCTTTTGTTGCATCTTTTCCATGTTTTACTTTTTCATATAAAAATTCTTCACTTCCGCTTATCTTTCCATTTTCTCCACATGCTGTAGTTATTTCATATTCCTTTAAAGAATTATATACTTTTATTTCTGTTTTTTGTGGTATAGATGCTGCCTCTTTGTTTATTTCTAATAAAGTCGTTGCACTTATTCTTTCTGAGCTCCTTTCTATTGGTATTAATATTTCATCATTATTTGTTACTGTTACATTTTTAATTGATTTTCTATATGAATAGTAATCATCATCATAATTCACGATTTTTTTATTAAATTCATATTTATTTTCCAATTCAAACTCAGGTGAATATTTATATATACTTTTTTCACCTTGAACTACATAACTTCCATCTTTCAGTTTCAATATTCCATATAATTTTTCTATATTCCAATGTGATATATCTCTAGTTTCTACTTCTTTAATCCATTCTAATTCACCTTGTTTACTATATTTAGCAATTACTGCTGATATTAAATAATTATCATCATCTCCTACTGCATTTGTATATACTCCATATTCTGCTCTTTCTTGAGTTGTTCCTACAAATAGATATCCTCCATCATTATCTATACAACCATCCTCAAGTACATTAACTGAACTATATTCTCCATGTGCTGTTTTTCCAAGTTTCTTTACCCATAACAAATCTAGATTTTTATCAAGTTTTAATATCCATCCTCCCTCATACTGCGAATTCGTAGAATAAACTATAAAATTGCCATTATTATCCTCCATTATCTTTGCACATTCTACACCATTATATTCTCCTCCAGTGAAAAATTCTTTTTGTCCAATATAATCTCCTTGTAAAGTATATTTAAAAATCCCAATTGTAGGTCTTGAACTACCTCCTTGTTGAGCTGATTCTATTGTATCATTATAAGAATTTTTTCCAACTGCAACCATGATATAATTATCTTTGCTTATTATAATATTTCCAGCATTTCCTTTAGCAGGAACAATTTGATTCCACTCACTTTCTCCTTTATAATTAAATTTACTTAAAACTATCATTTTTTCATCATCATGCGAATAACCTTTACTAGCAAGTGCAATATACCCCCCATCATTAAGTTGTATTACTTGATTATAAGAACAATAATAATTACCAATTGATTCATCAATTAATTCATTACTTTTCTCCCATTCAACCTCAAACTGTGAATTGTATTTAGTAATTTTTCTACCACACACTCCTACATATCCGCCATCATTTGTTTGACTCATACTTGTCTGCTTAATATCTGAATATTCAGCTTTTATAGTTATTTCACTTTCTCCTTTTTGGCTTTCATCAATCCCAAAATAATATGTATGTTCTTCTAAACTTCCTAAATAGTAACCTTGAAGAGCCTGAACTTCTATTACTTTATATAATCCTGACTCTAAGCTTTCTTGAATTCGTCCTTCTTCATCTGTTTCAAGAACTCTATATTTTACTTTGTTTATAAATTCTTCTTTTCCAACAACTTGTCCATTAATATTTTTAGCCTCTGATAAACTCTCACTTCCATCTTCATTTTTTTCAACTTTATATATAGCAAATTTTACTCCTTTTAATAGTTTTCCAGTCTCTTCATCTTCTTTTATTATCTCAAATGTTTTTTCATTATCCATTTGAACATAAACTATATTATTTACTACATTTGGTTCTTGTTTGAAATTACCTTGTGTCACTGCAAATTTTAAATTTCCATCATTATCTTTAGTTGCAATAAACTTTATTTCTTGTTCATTTAATACATATCCTTTAGCAGCTTCTATTTCTTTTATTGTGTATTCATATCCTGCATACAAAGTTAGTTCAATTTCTCCATTTTTATCTGTCAAGTATTCTTTTCCTTCCTCCGGAAACCATTTACCTTTAATATTAAGCTTAGTATTTGGTACTACATTATCACTATTTTTTTGATATTTAGTCAAATTAAACGTATACGCATCTTCTTTTTCATTTTCTAAAACTGTTGATAATACTGGAACTTTTCCACTCTCTTTATTAATACTAATTTCCTTGAATTTGTTATCTAAGTCATATGCTATATATTGTTTGTTATTGCTTTGAACTTTAAATCTTATTTCTTCATTTATTTCCTTATATCCTTCAGCATATATTTCTTTTAAAGTATAAATTTCATTTTGGTATAATCCTGATATATACACACTTCCATCGTTTAGAGTTTGTATTATTACTCCATTTTCTGAAATTCCTTTACCTTTTAATAAAAACTTAACATTACCAATCTTATTTTGAGTTTCTGTTTCTGTTTTTACTAAATTTAAAGCATATTTAACTTTGTTTTCTAATGATAATTTAACTAGATTTTGTTCATTTATAACTTCCTGTTCCTTAAATTTTCCAGCTACATTTTCTATACTTAAAGTTCCATCATTAGCATTTACTTTTATCTTTCTTTCAGTAGAATCACATTCATAATTTGATGTAACATTAGTTTTTGTTATCTTATACTCTTTTTCTACATATAAATTTTTGATTTTTAAATTACCATTTTCGTCTGTTGTTCCAATTATGTTCTCTTTTCCATCTGATATATTATATGTAACACCTTTAACAGTTTCTGCTGTAAATTCTTCATAATCTGTTATATCTAAATTATATTTTTTAGCAACTAGAATTCCTAATTTATTTGTTTCAACTCTTTGATATAATTTTCCTTCATTAGTATCTAAGTTGAAATATACCGCATGTGTTGAATAAGAATTTTGATTATATTCTACATTATCTGGCAAATTTATTTCATATACAAATGAATATTTATCACCAATTTTTAAAACCAATTGGCTTAAATCAATAAAATATGATTTTATTTTTGAAAAATCACTAGGACTCTCAACCCATTCATTATTACTATCTTTTAAATCTCTTGTTACATTATCTTTTTCCGAATAATATATTTTCACCTTATCTTTTAATTCTTCTGGAATTTCTATTCCTTCAGAAAACATAGATGTAGAATAATCAGATCCCATATTATTTCCATCTATTACATATGTATTATCTCTAAATGGTAGTTTTCCAACTATTACAACATCTCTTATATCACCACCTGAATAATTATTAAATATTTTTATTTCTATTTTCTGAGTTTTGCTCAAGTCACTTTTGTCTATTTCTAGATTTTCTGACTCTCTTGCTATCGCATTGCCATTTTCGTCAATAATATTCTCTGTAGTAATTAAATTGTTAGGTGCCATAATATTTACACCTGTTTTTGCATATGCAACTACATCACTTGTATCTCCATTGTTATTAATATCATAAATATCTGATTTCGTATGGTCTACCTCATATACTTCATTTTCTGGATTACTTGCATATACTTCTATATTATAATTGTCAGTTTTAGTCATAGGGTCACATCTTATAGTCATATATAAACTAATTGCAAAGTTTATTGGTTTTTCATTTTGAGTATCTATTTGTATATAGATATTTCCATCTTGCTCGTATTTGCTATATTTTGATATATTTACATTAGAACTATTAGTTCTTATTTCGTCTATATTAGCATTTACTATCTGAGAAGGTAATTTCACTAAAAATTTACCATCTTTCCAACTTTGTACGCAATTATTACTTGCTTCTATATCTAGGCAAATTTGATTTTCTACTTGGCTAGAAATATTCTTTTTATTAGTTGACACACTTATAATAGAAGAAGGAGTTTTAAAATCAGTAACCTCTGTCGCATATACAGTATTATTACATATTGCTGTACTGTAATTATAAATATAATTATATTTAAGTAATTCTTCTTTAGTTATAGAATTACTTAATGCTAATGAATCTATCTTTTTCATATTATTAACCTTAATGTTTCCATTTTCACCAGGTTGAACACTACTAGTTTCTATCCTTATAATCTTAACATCATCTGAATAATAATATTTTTCATTCCAATTGCTCTTATAAAATGTTTTTATTAATTCATTCGTTTCATTATTGTATAATTTTATTGTTCCATTTTCTCCTAATAGACTTTGTATATCTCCTGAAAAATATATTCCCACATTCTTTATACAATTTGTTTCCATACTACCTAGAGTATCTGATTGCTCTTGTTTTATCACTATTACATCATCCTGAGTATTTTTCATTCGTAATATCTGCCATGTTACTTCATATGTATCATCTTTTATATCTTGTACCCCTTTGTAAACATCTAATACATTTTTCTTATTTAATTTTTTATTTACACTTGTACTATATGCATATTCTCTTGTTTCTACTTCCGGGAAACATAATATTGCTTGAATTTCTCTTTCAGCAGTATTACTTTTCACTATTCCATCTTCATATAAATTCAAATTATTATATGCCTCATAATAAGCTGATACTGGAATATTTAATATATAATTTCCATCTTTCATACTTGAAATTGCTTCTTGCGGATATTGTACCTCAAGTTGGAAAATATAATTTCTCTTTATCGGATTTTCTATTGTTCCATCTGAATATATTTGACTTGATCTTTCTATGTGAAATTCCCTTGTATCTTTATCATATTCACCATTTTGAACAGAAACTTCAATAGGTGAATATCCATTTAATTGTGGAATTGTCCCTTGTACGCATAACTTTGAAAGCATTAATTTTTTCTGCAATTCAGACACTTCTACATTTAACTTAATACTTGAATTTTCTTTATCTAATATACATTTTTGAGATACACTATCTATATTAGCAGTTACATCACCATACCAATCTACTGTTAAAAACACATCTTTCTTTATTTCTTGTTCTTCTCCTTTGCTGTTTACATATGTCCCTTCTAAAGTTATTTTATTATCTTTTCTTGAATAATTATTTATATTTCCAGATTGTATTGCATATGCTTTTGTTGAAGAATACTTATAATCTCCACTTAAAATTAACCCTTGTATTAGTGCATTAGTTCCCTCTTTTATTTCTCGTAAATCTATAGAGTTTACATTAGATGAAATATAATTTCCATTAATTACATTATCTGCAACTAATGAAGTTGATAAGAAAAAGTTCTTTCCATCTATTTTTATTTTTGCATCCTTTAACGTTCCCTCTGAATTTACATTAAGTTGCATATACAAAGTGTCTTGACTTCCAATTTCTTTACAAGTACCTCTAAGTTTTTCTGCTTTTCCATCTCCATCTAAATCTTTTAAAACATAAGCATCAAACTTAACAAAATCACTTTGTGTTTTATCGTCATCTTCTTCAACTTGAGTATATGATTTAGCTACCTTCATTTCTGCTTCATTTATATTTTTAGAATTTTTTACACACATACTCAATATAATACTGATTAAAGTAATAATCATAAGTACGACTATTAAAATTATTTTTGCCTTTTTATTTTCTTTAAATTTAAACATATTTCTCCCCCTAATGACACTATTATCTTATTTAATTATTTCATAATAAAAAAATCTTTTCAATATTACTATTTTTATACTTTTCTAGCTTTCTTACGGATACTATCTCTCACTAACTTATTACTTTTCTATTTCTTTTATTTAACATTATTGTAATAAAATTATACCTAATCTTTATTAATCATTTATAGCCGTAGCAATTTATCAAACCACAAAAAAATATTGAGACAGAAAATTTGAATTTCTTCTATCTCAATATCAATTTTTTATCTCTCATACATTATCTAACACTTACATATAAATTCATCAAGATTTATATATCCAAAGTTATTATTTCAAAAATGCACCAATAGCACCAAACACTCCTGCAGATGCTAGTCCCATTATAATTCCAGCTAAAACAACTCCTGCCATAACCGCAATAACACTCTTTTTAAAATCCATATCTAAAAGGCTTGCTGCAAGTGTTCCTGTCCAAGCTCCTGTTCCAGGAAGTGGTATACCTACAAAAAGGAATAGTGCCCAATATAATCCTTTTCCTGCTTTTTCTTGTAATTTCTTTCCGCCTTTTTCGCCTTTTTCTAAACAAAATTTAAAGAATTTTCCGATAATTTTTTTGTCTGCTCCCCATACTAAAACTTTTCTAGCAAAGAAAAAGATAATAGGTACAGGCAACATATTTCCTATAATACAAATTATATAAAGTGGTATTATTGGAAGTGCATCTCCCCATAAATTACTTAGTCCTACTGGAACTGCTCCTCTTAATTCAATTAATGGTACCATTGATATAAAAAATACTAGTAAATATTTTTTTAACATATAACTTCTCCTTTTCATTTTTATTAATTTTAATAAAATAATATTTTATACATGATAAATACTATACATGATAATTCACAAAAAAACAAGTACATTAAATATATTTTTTATCTTTCATTTCCATCTTTTTTTGTAATGCTTTGTTCTTTGTTTTTCGACTCAAGACCCCACTTAACTCGTTGTATATTTTCATTCAATAACTCTGCTATATCTACTTCACTTTTTCCCTCTTTATGCATTATCTTAATTTCATTATTCAACTCTTTTTGTTTATTTACCTCTTTAATTGCATCAACAGTATATAAATGTAAGTTCTCTGCTATTTGTTCTACACTCATTCCATTTTTTAGGTATTTCATAATATTATAACTTAATTCTTGTTCTTCAATTCCAGACATAATCCTTTTCTCGTCATTTTTATTTGGCAATTCATAGTATATCTCTCTTACAATCGCCTTTGCATTTGTAAATCTACCTAATTGCACATATATTTGTATTAGCTCTTCAATTTCTCCACGATTTGGCTTACGATAATTCTTTATAATTATTCTATTTCTTAATCTTTTTAATTCTTCTTTGTCATATTCTTCTCCACTCATAATCTTCTTTTTTATTTCTAATAATTTTTTTGACGTCTTACTAACTATCTTCTTTTCTTTAACTTCTTCTTTTCCCTCTTTAATTATTTTTGAAGTGCTATTAACTTTCCTCACTTGAACATTAAGTCTTCTACTATCCTCATTCTCTATTTTTTCTGTTTTCTTAAAAATTTCTCTTTTACTTTTTTTAATTATTTCTGTAACTTCTTGTTGCGTTATATTTACCGTATTAGCTATTTCGCTTATCTTCATTCCTCTCACATACATATTAATAATGAATCTTTCTGTTATATCATTTCCCATAAAATCTCCCTCCTTATCTAATATTTTTAATATGATTTACTACTTTCGATTTCTGTTTCTTTCTTTTTTATTTTCTCTGCCAATTTAAAATCTACATAGTCTTCTACTAGTATTCTAACAACTGCACTAACTGGCACTGCTAGAAAAGATCGGAAGAGCGTCGTGTAGGGAAAG
>OIEM01000903.1_pt1 | contig 13654 bp, 9 predicted proteins | sample 1581761 | NCBI WGS metagenome assembly OIEM01 (sample SAMN01760978, study PRJEB22395) | human gut metagenome | reverse complement strand
TTATATCTTTCGTCACAAATTTGCTGAATATACCAGCTTTCAATAGTTTCCGGCAACAGCAAAAAGAGTAACAACGCCACTACATTAGTCCACATATAAGTATATCCGTAATTACCATAGAGTAAAGTCTGTCCTATTTCAATAAAATGACGAACAGGAAACAGATAAGAAGCATAATACACCGGTGCATACATGTGCGGTACGGGAAATGTGACTCCTGAAAGAGTAGCTCCCAACGAACCCACCATTGACACAACGCTGATAATGATACTCAATGCCGGAAATAGGGAAAAAAGAAATACAGCCAATGCCTGTGTAGAAAGTACGAACAATGCTGAAGTAAGATTCAGTGGCCAGAATCCGCAATCCATCGGTATATCGAATATGCCAAAATAAATATAATTAGCAAAGATACTCATTGCTATAAAGATAATCGTATACGGCAAAAGCTTCCCTATAATGGCTATCAACATATTCCCGCCGGCAGTCTGCAGCCACTCAAAAAAGGTACCGAATTTCCCTTCGCTACCAATGGCATAAGCAGTGACTAGTAACAATAGTACTTGCAGAAACACGAAGAAAAAAGGATGAGTCAGATATACAGAATAGTCCATATCAGGATTGAATAACGGATGATTTTGAGTAGTAACAGGCAATAAGAAAGATTTGATTTCTCCTTCGCCTACTCCCAACGCCACTGCATGAGTTACAATAGGGCTAACCGATATATTCTTTAATAAGCTTTGGAAAGCACCATGTATTTCGCTACCCACACTCAACAATGCATAATGATAATAATAGGTCAGAGCCACTTCCTTGCCATCCATTACCTTAGCTTCAAAGCCAACAGGGATACTCAGATATCCATAAATATTTTTCTTTTGCACATCAGCACGCGCCTCTGTCTCATTGGCATAATATTGAGTGACACGAAAAGTCGGATCTACCTTAACCATACGAATGATTTGCCGGGAAGTAACCGTATTATCACCATCCACGACACCAATGGGAAGATTCTCCATTTGTCCGTCACCAAAAATTGTTCCCATAAAAAAAAGCGAAAACAACGGAAGTACAATACACGCCACAAAGTAAATGCGACGTGACAACATACGGTCTATTTCCCTCTTGATAACTGCTATTAAAACTGACTGCCCCATCGAAATAGTCCTCATTTCAATTCATTCAAATTCACAAGTACGGACATACCCGGCCTTAAGCCATCCACCGGTTGCAGAGGCAGAGCATGAATCTCAAACGTTTTCATATCATAAGTTCCCGTCTGCTTGGTAGAACGCCAAGTAGCAAAACTACCCAACGGACTAATGTAATATATCTTAAACTCAATATTCTCAACTTTCAGTGCCGGCACATTTCCCCTAAAGGTTTCATTCATGCGAAAATAATGCATGTAATCCTCACGTACATTGAGCACCACATGACAATCATCCAACACCACCAAACTCATAATAGGAGTTCCTGCTCCGACCAGCTCTCCACGCTTAGGATAAATAGTCGAAATTTGTCCGTTCTCAGGGGCAGTGAGGCGGGCATCCATCAACAAGGCTTGTACCTCATTTACAGTGCTCCGAGCAGCATCCACCAATGAACGCGCACTCTCCTTATCCTCTTTCTGAGCTCCATCTTTCACTAACAAATATTGTTGATGTGCAGCACGTTCAGCTGCCACAGCCGCTTTATACACAGCCTCTACTTCATCTTTACGCTGACTGGTCACCACACTGTCACGATACAAATTCTGTATACGGTCATAAGTCACTTTTGCCAATTGAAGGTCACTTTTAGATTTATTCCAAAGTTCTTCTACCGAACGCACTATTTGCTCACGCGTACCATCATCTATCTTTTTGTTTTGATACTTGGCAATATCTTCCAATGCATTTACCTGCCGGAATTTTGCCCAAGCTTCGGGACTGTTGATAACGACAAGCGTATCACCTACTTTTACATTCTGCCCTTCCTTCACTAAGAAAGTATCTATGCGTCCCGGCAATTTACCGGAAATGCGAATCTCGGTGGCTTCTATTTGTCCTTGCAATATCACAGGTTTATTGCTCATGGCAATAATACCGATAACAGACACGACCACAACCGCTACCAGTACCACCATGAAAGCAACGGCTAATTGTTTCTTTTGCTTTTCCATATTTTAAATTATTCTTTTATTATTGGAGAATCCCCCGATTCATAAGTAGGAAATATAAAATCTTCCGTCTTTCCTGTACGACTGTATTGCCAAAAAGTCTCGGGCACTCCACAGGTAGCAAGCAAAGAAGCCAACGATACATCATATTGATAATATGCCATCAGAAAGGCTATCTGGATTTTAGATAACATCGTTTCGGCGTCTATCACTTCGGTGGAAGTTGCCATGCCTTCCTGAAATGATTTTTTACGAATTCTCACCAATTCACGGCTCATCTCAATCGTTGTATTCAAGGCAGCTACATTATCCCGGGCATTCTGAATCTCACTATACAGTTTATCAACCAACACACTCAGCTCATTCCGGGCTTTTTCTCGCCCCAAAGTAAGTGTTTGCTTTGTCAGTCGAGCCTGACGCACATTTGCCTCACGATTCAGGCCATCAAATATATTCCACGTAAAGCCCACTCCTACCATTGTGCGAGGCATCAGATTACGAGGAAGATTATCGGCATACAGAGTTTGCTTACCGAAAAGTGCAATATTTGGAACATAAGCACTCTTACTGATTTTTAATTGGTTATCTGCCATCGACTCTTGTAATCGAAGTTTATTTACCATATAATTATTGCCACCTATCAAGTTCTTAAAGTACAATTCATTCGGCAAATCATCATTCATAAAAAGTGGAGAAACAGGATTGATAACAGTAACATCTTCCACATTCAAAAGAACTTTCAAAGCATTCTGAGCTACTGTCAAATCTTTACGTGCAGACTCCAGTTCACGTTTAGCCTCATCCATACTGACCTGAGAGAAAAGACGTTCCGCTTTGTTTATCATACCGTTAGCCTCCAATTTCAGAGCGTTCTGATAATGCTTCTGAAGACCATTATAGGTTTCTTCACGCACTTTTACTACGCGTTGTGCCAAACGAAGGGCATAATAAGCAGCTACCAAATCTGTCTGAAGAACAGCTTCCGTTTCTTCACGGCCTACTTGTGCGAAATCCACCATACGATTCCCTATTTTAGTGGCAAAAACTCGCTTTCCACCAGTAAAAACAGGCCAAGTGATATTAGCATCAATAGTAGTCAAGTTACGTTGAAGCAATGGAAAGGTCAGTGTATGTGCTCCGATATTGTCTAAAATAGAAGAAATAAACCGGTCATCAGGCAAAATGGAATGAACAAAATCTTTCGCCGGGTCCGTAAATTGTTTTAATGGTTCTTTCACCTCTATGTTGTTAGACAAATGTACATAAGCTCCGGTTGCATTAAGAGATGGATACCAAAAAGAATTCATCTTTTGGCGTTCACTGCGTGCTATGCCCACCGCCTTATCAGCCATCTGCAATGTCCGATTCCCCTTATTCATCAAGGAGACGGACTGTTCCAAAGTTAAAGACACCTCCCCACTCTGCGCCCACAGTCCGGCAGGAAGGAATAAAAGACATAAAAATAGTTTGTAATAATACATATAGGCTTTTGTTTCTGTTATGATGTAGTAAACAGAAAACAAAAGAGAATGTTTAAAAGAAAAAGAAAAGTAAGAAGCCTACTATTTATTGAACAATTCAAAAGTAAACTTGAACCCGAAAGTATCGAAACGTCCGTTAATAGTACTCACAAACGCACCTACATCAAAGATATGTGTACCTATCCCATACCCCAACTCTATATAGGGATTTAAATGAGGCATGAACAAGACACCTGCATACAACCGCTCCTGTTGAATCATCCCCAACCAGCGATTCAATGGCTTCAATAGAATGAACGGTGATTCGTAAGTAAGATTGCCACGCCAATACTGACGGGAAGAGTTGTACCAACGTCCATCCAACAATTGAAAAGTTCCTCCGATTTCATCATTCCAACCTTCCGGCAAATTATGACGGGAGAAGTTGGCGAAATCCACAAAATACACATCATTCTGTTCTGTAAACATACCACCGCCTATACGGTAACCTAAACTACGGATACCTCCTAATTTTAAATTTTGCTGAACATCAACTTCCCAACGTTCATGCGAACCGGTACTACCTAACACCCCTTTGATACCACGTTCATAATCTAATGTAAACGTAGGCATTTTCGAACCTACATTCATCTTACGATGTCCATTCATATAATAATACATTCCGGGAGTCCACTCAATACGTACACGGGGTGCAAAGGTATTATACTCCGAGCGAATACCTTTTAGTGCCAACCAATCCTCTTCAGGCAAAGGCTTCTCTACCTCCAATCTTTTCTTATTTGCCAAATAACGCCAATGGATAGAGACACCCGCCTTGATATACAAACCATTCACCACTTCAATATTATGGAACAAATTCAAATACACATCTTTAAAATAATCCAGTTCCACTTTATCAAAATTGAATGTACTATCAGGCAATTGTTTTAATTGGTCCAATACCACGCTACTATAAATACGGTTACCATTACCCACATTGATTTCAAATCCCGCCTGTTTCTCGGGCCAATACTGAAACTCTGTGTCTGCCTTTACATAAAGCTCTTTACGCGTGAAGTTATAACCAATCTGCGGTACAATCCTTAACAAACGCCCTGTATGCTGGAAGTAACGGTTATATTTAAACTTCTGCTTATAAGAGAAGCCCCGGCTATGACTGTAACTGAACAGCACCGGATTGATAAGCGGAGAGCAACGAACACTGCCAATACCAGCCAAGTTAACATTGTAGCTACTGATAAGAGCATCACCCAATTGTCCCCAAAACTCGATACTTCTACTCTTTTTCTTTTTAGGTGTATGCAATATCGTATCACGACGCATAGCAAATTTTTTATATAAGCTATCTTCATCTACAGACAAAGGCAAAGGGCGAAGTTCCTTGAACTTATCTTTGTCCGTTATCAACTGAGCCGAGTCACAAGTCAACTGATAAGACTCCGTTAAATCATGATGATGCTTTTTACTCGACTTACGTCTGGCTTCTCCCTGATTATAATAATGTATCTCATGGTATTTCATCCAGGCATTGCAATTCATCTCCAGATGATTTCCTAAAAATTTAAATATCAAATTCAAATCAAAACGCACAGGCAGAAATTCTTCATCACCTTCCTCCCCCATTATAATATTTACCTTAAAATTTATCACATCATATACTCCTTCAATATAAAGTTGGCGGATAGTCCATACCTGATCACTTACCCACATATATCCACTGACCAACTGAGTTCCTTTAAATTTAGGAATAATAAGTATTTTATATTTCTGGCAATCATTAGGACCGGCTACCGAATCGAGTAAATAAGTATAATACCGACTAGCCTTCTTATCAAGAGGTGACAAAAGTTTATCCGACATCAAAGATGAAGAATAGATATTCATATTCAAAAACTCCGCTATATCGGCAATCTGTCCCCGGTCACGAGGGAAAGTGGAAGACACGGCTTTTATCTTACGATCATAGATATCAGGAGCCGTATAATGCATCTCACTCACAGACTCTATCATATAATCGTTCACATTCTTCTCAAACCGAAACATAGAAGGCACATAGCGAATAAGATGATTCCTCTTATGGACCTTGAGTTTTCCTTTTAAATACAAATCGGCTTTATATTCATCAATGATGCGTGAATAGAAAGGAGAAAACTGAAATATATTCTGAAGTATAGAATCGGCAACCACAGGTTTATCGGGTATACGCTTCTTTGACCTTTTGGCAGACATACCCAAAGGAAGAAGCAAACATAATATCAGTATCCCAATAATCCGTATATATTTCATTAAGTCTTGTTTTCTTTATCCGAATAGCAAATATACAATAAAAATATTACGACCTTAAGAAAAACAAAAAACTTTAGCTACTTTTGCATCTGAACTATTAACCCTTAAAGACCATGAAACATTATTCTATTTTAGTCCACTTATTACTGTGGGCTGTTTCCACCTCATTATCAGCACAAAATCTCTTCCCCACTCCGGCAAACTACCAAAGGAATAAGGGTGAATTTATTATTACGAAGGCTACTAAAACTTACGGAAATCAAACGTATGCCGACAAAATAGCCTCACAAACCTCTTCTAATTTAACACAATCTAATGAAAATGCTGTAGCAAACGTTATCGCTTTTTTCATAGAACCACAACTGAAACTGGCAGAAGAAGGATATACCCTGCAAGTGAAAACAGATAGCATTATACTGAAAGCCGCTACCGAAGCCGGGCTTTTTCACGCCAAAGAATCCTTATTACAATTGTCGCGTTTCGGAAATGGAAAGGTAAAGTGTTGCACTATCAATGATGCCCCCCGTTATCAGTGGCGTGGTTTCATGCTGGATGAAAGCCGTCACTTCTTCGGCAAAGAAAAAGTGAAGCAATATCTGGACATCATGGCTTCGCTCCGTCTGAATGTATTCCACTGGCATCTGACCGATGAACCGGGATGGAGAATCGAAATAAAAAAATATCCCAAACTGACTCAGATAGGTGCCGTCGGTAATTATCATGACCCGAAAGCACCTGCCACATTCTATACCCAGGAAGATATAAAAGAAATAGTAGCTTATGCCGCTGAACGACAAATTATGGTAGTTCCTGAATTTGACATGCCCGGCCATGCCACTGCTGTATGCCGCGCTTATCCTGAATATTCGGGAGGCGGTGAAGGCCGTTGGCAACATTTCACTTTCCACCCTTGCCGGGAAGGAACTTACCGGTTTATCAGTGACGTACTGGATGAAATCGTGAGCCTGTTTCCTTCTCCTTATATACATATAGGTGGTGATGAGGTACACTACGGCAATCAAAGTTGGTTTACCGATCCTGAAATTCAGAACTTTATTAAAGAAAAAAAATTAGTAGACGAGAAAGGACTGGAACATTACTTCCTCCGCCGCGCTGCAGACATCGTATCTTCAAAAGGAAAAACCATGATTGGTTGGGATGAAATAATTGATGCCGGTATCTCACCCCGCAAAGCGGTAGTAATGTGGTGGAGGCACGACCGCCAACACCAGCTGGTAAAAGCCTTGGAAAATGGTTATCGGGTCATATTGACGCCACGTCGTCCCATGTATGCTGATTTCACCCAGTTCGGTGCCCACAAAGTGGGACGCCAATGGGCAGGATATAACACCATAGAAAACTTATATAACTTCCCTGAGCCGATATCCCATTTGATGAAAGGATATGAAAACCAAGTCATGGGTATGCAAATGTCTTTATGGACAGAAAGAGTAGCCGACTTCAAACGATTGGATTTTATGGTCTTCCCACGCCTGATAGCTTTGGCAGAAGCAGCTTGGACGCCTGAAAAAGCAAAAGAATGCAGCATGTTTATGCAGCGTCTGCCCTACTTCCTGAAATACCTGGATAGTATGGATATCTATTACTTCAATCCCCTAAACCCGACTGAACGTGAAGAGCCCGGGGCTCCCGAAAAAGAGGATGTACTACAAAACGGATAACCGGCTTTCATCATAACTTCTATCATTTTGCATATAAAAGTGTGTCAAAACGCTGATAATACTGTCATTCTGAACTTTGCGAAGAATCTGCAAACATAAAGTAGATGTAAACAGCTCCTTCACTTTGTTCAGAATGACAAAATGATACACCATTTTAGTTTTGGCACATTTCCCATAACATTCAGCAGACAGCATTCGGAAAAAATGAAGTACACATAAGTTCACTCCCTACTGCAAAACAAATCTCTTAAGTAAACTGAAAATTGATAATCAATATAGCAAATATTTAATCAAAAAGCAGTAATTTTGCACCGCAACAACCAGTAAAAGAAAGACAACATGTCAAAAATGAGATTTTTTGCTCTTCAAGAACTTGCCAACCGACGCCCTGTCAAGGTTGACTATCCTTCTGAGAAGTTATCTGATTACTACGGCGACCACGTTTTCGACCGTAAGAAAATGCAGGAATATCTGCCCAGTGAGGCATATAAAGCAGTTATAAACGCGATTGAAAAAGGAACTCCCATCAACCGGGAAATGGCTGATATGATAGCCAACGGTATGAAAAACTGGGCAAAAACCTTCAACGTTACTCACTACACCCATTGGTTCCAACCCCTGACAGACGGAACAGCCGAAAAGCACGACGGCTTTATCGAATTCGGTGATGACGGCGATGTAATAGAACGCTTCTCCGGCAAACTGCTCATCCAGCAAGAACCTGACGCCTCATCTTTCCCTAATGGCGGAATCCGAAATACATTCGAAGCACGCGGCTATACGGCATGGGACGTTTCTTCTCCTGCTTTTATTGTAGACAGCACATTGTGTATCCCCACTATTTTCATATCCTATACAGGCGAAGCACTTGACTATAAAACACCTTTGCTGAAAGCACTCGGTGCAGTGGACAAAGCAGCAACCGAAGTTTGCAAGATGTTTGACCCGAATGTAAAACGCGTGTATGCAAATCTGGGTTGGGAACAAGAATATTTTCTGGTAGACACCGTACTTTATAACGCACGCCCCGACTTGTGTCTCACCGGCCGCACCCTGATGGGACATTCTTCTGCCAAAGACCAACAGTTGGATGACCACTATTTCGGCTCCATACCTTCCCGTGTCACCAATTTCATGAAAGAATTGGAATTGGAATGTCACCGTTTGGGTATCCCGGCCAAAACACGCCACAATGAAGTTGCCCCCAATCAGTTCGAACTGGCCCCGATTTTTGAGGATGTCAATTTGGCAAACGACCATAATCAATTGGTTATGGATTTAATGAAACGCATCGCCGCCAAACATAATTTCACTGTACTACTTCACGAAAAACCATTTAAAGGAGTTAACGGTTCGGGTAAACATAACAATTGGTCTCTCTGCACCGATACCGGCATCAATTTATTCTCTCCGGCAAAAACTGCCGAAGGAAATATGTTGTTTCTCACCTTTATCGTTAATGTGCTGATGATGGTATACAAAAACCAGGACTTGCTCCGCGCTTCCATTGTAAGTGCCGGTAACAGCCACCGTTTAGGAGCCAATGAAGCTCCCCCTGCCATCCTGTCCATTTTTTTGGGACGCCATTTATCCCACATGTTGGACGAAGTAGTGGCACGCCTGAGCGATGCCAAACTTACTCCCGATGAAAAGAAGGCATTACAGTTAGGTATCAGTCGTATCCCTGCCATCTTGCAAGACAATACCGACCGCAACCGTACCTCCCCCTTTGCTTTCACCGGAAACCGCTTCGAATTCCGTGCTGCAGGCTCTTCTGCCAACTGTGCTGCCTCCATGATTGTCATCAATGCAGCCATGGCTCACCAACTGAACGAATTCAAGGCACAAATAGACCGACTAGTGTCTGATGGAATGGAACAGGAAGAAGCATTATATAAAGTATTGAAAGAAACTATTATTGCTTCTCAAAACATCCGCTTTGAAGGCGATGGTTATTCAGATGAATGGAAAGATGAAGCAGCCCGTCGCGGACTGACCAACATTTGCCATGTGCCCGAAGCCATCATGAAATTCAACGACCCGCAATCACGTTCGGTATTGATTGGCGAAAAAATATTCAACGAAAATGAATTAAATTGCCGTATCGAAGTAGAACTCGAAAAATTTACCAAGAAAGTACAGATTGAGAGTCGTGTGTTAGGCGACCTTGCCATTAACCATATCGTCCCCACAGCAGTAATATATCAAAACAGATTATTAGAAAACCTACGTGGACTGAAAGAGATATTCTCTACCGAAGAATACGAAGAAATGACAGCCGACCGCAAAGATTTGGTACGTGAAATCCAACGCCGCATCCTCTCTATTAAAAAAGCCGTACATGATATGACCGAAGCCCGCAAGGTAGCCAATCACCTCGGCAGTCAGGTTGAAAAGGCATTCAGCTATGAAGAAAAAGTCCGTCCCTACCTTGAAGAAATTCGGGAACACATTGACAGTTTGGAACTCGAAATCGATGACGAAATCTGGCCATTGCCTAAATATCGCGAATTATTATTCACGAAATAAAGTAAAAGGGAGAGCAATCTCCCTTTTTCCGTTATTTTTCTAAGCTAAATTTCTTCTTTCATTATTTTCTTTCTATATTTGTGCTCTATAACACGGTTTTATAGCACACCTATGGTAAAAAAAGAATTATCAGAAACAGAGATTGCCGAAAGTATACCTGATTTGTGGCAACCTTTAACTCAAGAACAAAGAGAGTTCTTGGCTCAGAATTTTACAATACAAAAATATAAAAAGAATGAAACCATTTATTGTGAGGGAGAAACTCCCATGCACTTGATGTGCCTCCTAAGTGGTAAGGTAAAAATTTACAAAGAAGGTGTAGGCGGACGTAGCCAGATTATACGGGTTTTAAAAACAAAAGAATATTTTGCTTACCGCGCTTATTTTGCCGAGGGCAATTTTGTTACGGCAGCATCTGCGTTCGAACCGTGTACTATTTGCCTAATCCCCATGCCGGCCATCATGAAATTAGTGAAAGCAAATGCTGAATTAGCATTGTTTTTTATCCGCCAGCTCTCAATTGATTTGGGCATCTCAGACGAAAGAACAGTCAACTTAACCCAGAAACATATCCGTGGCCGTTTGGCCGAATCGCTTCTTTTCTTGAAAGAAACCTATGGATTGGAAGAGGATGAATCTACATTGAGTATTTATCTTTCACGCGAAGACTTAGCTAATTTATCTAATATGACAACATCGAATGCTATTCGCACACTTTCCAACTTCGCTACTGAAAAATTAATCACAATCGACGGTAGAAAGATAAAAATCATAGATGAGGAAAAGTTGAAAAAGATTAGTAAGATAGGATAAAATTTCCTGCTTCCTTCCTTTTATTTAATATCATTGCACTCTCATCACTGTAAGGGGGATGTGGCAATTATCCACTACCTTCTGATTTAGGGTCCCCCTCCTACAGAAACAATCGCTTTCACACAGAATCTCTACAGACAGGAGCTTTCAATTCCCATTATGTGTGAAAGGAACCACACCTTTACCGACTTGCCGACATAATGTCATCTTTCGGGTCAGCAGACACTATACCCTCCGATTTCCAAGCTCTGCATACGTTTTGAACTCTCTAAGTCGTTTCATTAACCGGACTAAACGTTTTCCTCCTTTCGGTTATGCCTGTCTGTCAGTCGAACTACTACAGTCTTCCACCGTGGACTGTATAGTCCGTTGCCGTAGACTGTACAGTCCATTGTAGCAGACTGTACAGTCCGCTGTCGGAGACTGTAATAATCTTCCGTTTAAAAGACCTTGGCCGACTCTAAGAAACGGCTTACTCTTCCCTTGGTTTACGATACGCTATAAGGAGATAAAACAGTGATTTAAATCCCCAAGAAAACAATGCGGCTCCATCTTTCCCCAATAGGACCGGACCGTCACGGAAAGCACTACGACCTTTTAAAAGCCGCAAAACCTTAGGGCACTACTCTGAAAATACACAGAGCTTTCATTGCCATACTGCAACCGGAACTTTCAGAGTATCCTCATATTAACTTCCCGATGTTTGTGAAACTCCCCCCTCCCTTCTGCACAAAATAAAAATCTCTTCCACCAAAAAACAATTTTCTTTTTCGGCTGTTCTTATCATAAAACCAAAACCAAAAAACTATGAGCAAAGGTAAATTATGGGGAATAATCCTCTTTATATTAATAGTACTGGGATTCGGCATCTGGCTGTACACTAGTTCTAATGTAAAAAAAGATGTAGACAAGGAAGGCATAGAAATATTAGATGATATGACTATCCCTGCCGTAAACTAAATAATAAACACTAACTTAAACTTTTTCATTATGGCTAAAGAAACAGTAAATATCCTAAAGGATAAAATTGACATCGTAGAGTTATTGGCTCAACTAAATGCAGCCTTGTCTGAAGAATGGTTGGCTTTCTATCAGTATTGGGTAGGTTCTTTTGTAGTAGAAGGTGCCATGCGCGGCGACGTACAACGCGAATTCCAAGAACATGCTGCCGAAGAATATAACCATGCAAAACTATTAGCCGACCGCATTATCGAGCTGGAAGGTGTGCCCGTGCTCGACCCGAAACAGTGGTTCGACCTTGCACGTTGCAAGTACGACGCTCCCGTAGATTTCGGTTCGGAAGTCTTATTGAAACAGAATGTCGAATCAGAGCGTTGCGCTATCTACCGCTATCAGCAAATTGCCGAATTCACCAACGGAATTGATTTCACTACCTGTGACATTGCCAAACATATCATGGCTGAAGAAGAAGACCACGAACAAGATTTGCAGGATTATTTGAATGATATTGCCCGTATGAAAGCATATATCTTAAAAAAATAGCCACATCTGCCAATGTGCTTCCCATAGATACAGGAAGAGAAGAAAGGGATGTGTCAAAACTAAAATAGTCTATCAATCGTAAACTGTAGGAGTAGGGTTTGCCTGCCCGAACCGGCAGTCATGCCCTTGGGAGTAATATACAAACAAGCTGTTTTTCGGACGAGCGAATCGCGCCCCTACCAACAAAATGACAGCATTATCAACGTTTAGACACAACCCCTTCATTGTATCATTTCATCACCTTTATAAAGCTTGACGAATACGAATCAACTTAGTCAACAATCCTTCCAGCAAATCAAGCTTTAACATATTAGCTCCATCGCTTTTTGCAACGGTGGGGTCTTCATGTGTTTCCATAAACAGACCATCTACCCCCACTGCTACTCCCGCTTTGGCAATCGTCTCTATCAATTGAGGCATACCACCGGTCACTCCACTGGTTTGATTGGGTTGCTGCAACGAATGAGTCACATCAAGAATCACAGGATGTCCGAAAGACTGCATCTCGGGAATACCACGATAATCCACCAACAAGTCCTGATAACCAAATGTAGTACCGCGTTCGGTCAGCATCACTTGGTCATTACCGGCTTCCACCACTTTATCGGCTGCAAAGCGCATGGCACCGGGAGAGAGGAACTGTCCCTTCTTTATATTAACAATCTTTCCGGTCTGTGCTGCTGCGACCAATAAATCGGTCTGACGACAAAGGAATGCCGGAATCTGAAGTACATCCACATATTCGGCTGCCATTTCGGCCTCGTCTGCACTATGGATATCCGTTACGGTAGGAACCCCGAACGTGTCGCGTACCTTTTGTAGTATTTTTAGTGCCTTCTCGTCACCGATACCCATGAATGAGTCAAGCCGCGAACGGTTGGCTTTGCGGTAAGAGCCTTTGAATACGTATGGAATTTGCAATGTTTCGGTGATTTTTACTACTCGTTCGGCAATGCGCATTGCCATTTCTTCTCCCTCTATCACACAGGGACCGGCAAGTAAAAAGAAATTGCCGGCGGGATTGTTTTTTAATTGCTCTATCATAATGTATAATATGTAAATTTATCAAAGTTCCGGTTACTTCCTAACCTTTTTGATCTTGCATTTCCCATTCGTTTACTGATCCATTTCGCCTGTTTGTCCATTCCTCCGTTTTGTTATTCTTTGCAATTGGCATATTGGCACATTGGCACATT
>OIEM01000902.1_pt1 | contig 13664 bp, 17 predicted proteins | sample 1581761 | NCBI WGS metagenome assembly OIEM01 (sample SAMN01760978, study PRJEB22395) | human gut metagenome | reverse complement strand
CTCCGGGAAAGGGGCAACAAAAAACGGCTCTGCCGAAGCAGAGCCGTAAAGTTGCATCTGAAATATAATCAGCGCTTGGAGAACTGGGGAGCATCGCTGGCAGGGCTGCGCCCTGCACGCGATGCTTGAGCAAAGTTTTGTAAGTGCCTCCGGCTCGCCCCTTGCGGGGCAACCGCCGGAGATGCGCAGTCGTGCTCCCCTGTTCTCCGGGAAAGGGGCAACAAAAAACGGCTCTGCCGAAGCAGAGCCGTAAAGTTGCGTCTGAAATATAATCAGCGCTTGGAGAACTGGGGAGCACGACGTGCAGCCTTCAGACCGTATTTCTTACGCTCCTTCATACGAGGATCGCGGGTCAGGAAGCCAGCCTTCTTCAGCACAGGACGGTTCTCGTCGCTCTGCTGCAGCAGGGCGCGGCTCAGGCCGTGACGGATAGCGCCAGCCTGACCGGAAACACCGCCGCCGGAAACGCGGACGACGACGTCATACTTGCCCTCCAGGCCCAGCAGGACCAGCGGAGAACGGACGATCAGCTTCAGGGTCTCCAGACCGAAGTAGTTGTCGATATCACGATCGTTGATGGTGATCTTACCGGTGCCGGTGTAAACGCGAACGCGGGCAACGGAATCCTTACGACGACCAGTGCCGTAGAAATAAGGTTTGGTTTCGTACATATTCGATTGCCTCCTTCTTAGAACTCGATCTTCTCGGGCTTCTGAGCAGCGTGAGCGTGCTCGGCACCCTGGTAGCAGTGCAGGCGGGTCAGAGCCTTATCACCGATGGTGTTGGAAGGGATCATGCCCTTGATAGCGTAGGTCATAGCCAGATCGCTGTTCTCAGCCATCAGCTTGCTGTACTGGACCTTCTTCAGGCCGCCGATGTACTTGCTGTGGGTGATGTGGAACTTCTGCTCGGCCTTCTTGCCGGTCAGAACAGCCTTGTCGCAGTTGATGACAACCACGAAATCGCCGCAGTCCACGTTGGGGGTGTAATCGACCTTCTGCTTGCCGCGCAGCAGAACAGCGGCCTCAGCAGCGACGTGGCCCAGGCTCTTGCCGGTAGCGTCGAGCAGGTACCACTTACGCTCGACTTCAGCGGGCTTTACGAGAGTAGTGCTCATATCTATTTCCTCCTGATAAGCTTTTTGTACGTTTCAGGCGCCCTTTTGGGGCGCGAGTGTCAGTATACAACACAAAAACGCGCCTGTCAACATGATTTTTGGATTTTTTCGGCGGAAATTTTTGAAACTCTCAAAATCGCTTGTTTTCTCTCAAATCCTCTTGATTTCTGAATTCCGATTTTTGTAAAAGTTTTTTGCCCACACCGGCATATTTTTGCCATTTGCCTGCTACAAATCCCGCTGCGGTTGTGGTATACTATAAAGGATATGGGCGGTGCACAGCTGCCCTTGCCAACACAAGGAGAATACATCCATGCCAAATGAGATCGACCGCACTTCTTCGGCGCAGCGTCGCAGCTCCAAGCTGCTGACGGCGATGGCCATTTTCATCTGTCTGGGCATCGCAGCCTACATGGTGCTCACCCTGCTGGTGAACCGGCAGACCCCCGCGACACCCGACACCCACTATACCGGCACGAACGGCATCTCTGTCTACTACGACAGCAGCGTGTGGAGCGTGTGCCGCATGACCGAGGACGCAACCCTCGGCACCGTGCTGGAGCTTGCCACCGCCGACACGGCAGACAGCGAGGACTATCAGGCCGTTTTGTTACAGCGGGGCACCGCCGACAGCTACGAAAGCTTTATCGAGGACTCGGAAGCCGACCTCAAGCAGGCCTACGGCGTCATCAAGCCCCGCAAGGTCAACCTGACCGTGGAGGGTGCAGCGGTAGAGGCGGTGCGCTGCGATATCCGCACCTACTACGCCGTGCTGGCCACCATCACCTACGACAGCGGCGATGTGGTCTATGTCTCGGCGCTGACAAAGCTGGCGTCCATCAGCGATGTGGTCAATCTGGTAGAAAGCGTGAGCCTGTCATGAGTGATCTTCGTGCAATGCAGCGGCTCTGCGGTTTAATGCGCAAGGCCGTACAGGACTATGAAATGATTGCCCCCGGCGACCGGGTGATGGTGGGCGTTTCCGGCGGCAAGGACAGCGTGGCGCTGACCATCGGTCTTTCCATGCTGCGCAAGTACATCGGCTTTGATTACGAGGTGGTGGCGGTCACGCTGGACCCGCAGTTCGACCATCAGCCCATGGACTACTCCGCGCTGGCAGAGCTGTTCCGGCAGCACGGCATCCCCTACGAGGTGCGCCGCACCGAGATCGGCCCTGTGGTGTTCGAGTACCGCAAGGAGAAGAACCCCTGCGCCCTGTGTGCCAAGCTGCGGCGGGGCGCGCTGCACACCGCCGCGCAGGAGCTGGGCTGCAACAAGGTGGCGCTGGGGCATCATCTGGACGATGCCGTGGAGACCTTTTATATGAACCTCTGGCGGGAGGGACGCATCGGCTGCTTCTCGCCGGTGACCTACCTCTCCCAGCGGGATCTCACCCTCATCCGCCCCATGCTGCTGGCAACCGAGTACGAGGTGCAGTGCGCCGTGCGGGAGGCGGGCTTGCCCATCGTGAAGAGCCGCTGCCCCGCAGACGGCGTTACCGTGCGGGAACAGACCAAAGAATTTGTGCAGGAGCGCTGCCGTACCGACCACGCCTTCCGCCAAAAGACTCTCCATGCTTTGCAGGAGAGCGGCATTGACGGCTGGCGTCCCGTCCACACGGGCCGGGGCAGCTTTATCGTACCAAAAAAGGAAACAGATCATGCAGAAACAACCGTTTGAAAAACACGTCTGGGCCGAGATCGACCTCGAAGCCCTTCGGTATAATTTCCGGGAGGTAAAGGCCCGGGCAGGGGCGCTGCCCCTGTGCGCAGTGGTCAAGGCCGACAGCTACGGCCACGGCGCGGTACAGTGCGCCCGGGTGTTCGCCGAGGAGGGCGCCGCATGGCTGGCGGTCAGCTGCCTGACCGAGGCCGTGCAGCTGCGCAAGGGCGGGCTGGCCCTGCCCATTCTGGTGCTGGGCCATGTGCAGGATAAGGATGGCCAGAAGATGAGCAAGCACAAGGGCAACGTGGTGGACCCCTATGTCCTGGCGGAGAAGTTCGGCGTGGACGCTCTGCGCTTCTTCCTGCTGCGGACCTTCCCCTTCGGCTCCGACGGCAACTTCTCCAACGAGCTGCTCATCAACCGCATCAACAGCGACCTGGCCAACGACCTGGGCAACCTGCTCAGCCGCACCGTGGCCATGTGCGAAAAGTACTTCGGCGGCACCGTGCATAATGTGGCCGGTACCGAGGCCATCGACACCGAGCTGGAGACCATGGTCAACGAGCTGACCGCCAAGGTCACCGCCGACATGGACGATCTGACCATTCCGCAGGCGCTGATGGAGATCTTTGCGGTCATCCAGCGCGCCAACAAGTATATCGACGAGACTGCACCCTGGGCCCTGGCAAAGGACGAAGCCAACAAGCAGCGTCTGGAGAGTGTGCTGTACCACCTGTGCGAGGCACTGCGCGTGTGCGGCATTCTGCTGAACGCCTACCTGCCCACCACTGCACCCAAGATGATGGAGCAGCTGGGTCTGGACGCTTCTGCACTGGATCTGACCAAGACCACCTACGGTGCACAGCAGACCTATACCGTGCACAAGGGCGAGGCACTGTTCCCCCGCATTGACGTGGCCAAGGAGATCGCCCACCTGAAGGAAGAGGACGAGAAGCGCAAGGCTGCTGCCGCTGCTGCCAACAAAGCCAAGGAGGAAGCCGAGAAGAAGGCTGCCGCCCCCGCAGAGGAGAGCACCGTGGACTTCACCCACGAGGAAGAGATCGACTTTGACACCTTCTGCAAGGTGGAGCTGCGCGTGGCCGAGGTGCGCGCCTGTGAGAACCTGAAGGAGAGCAAAAAGCTGCTGCACCTCACCGTTTTTGACGGCGAGCGGGAGCGCTGCATCCTGTCCGGCATTGCCAAGTGGTTCAAGCCGGAGGATCTCATCGGCAAAAAGCTGGGCATTGTGTGCAATCTGGCACCCCGTCCCATGCTCAAGGGCAAGTACGTCAGCGAGGGCATGATCTTCGCTGCCGACACCGCCGACGGCGGCTGCTCCATTGCCTTCTACGGCGACGATACCCCCGTGGGCAGCCGTATCCACTAAGTGAGGAGCATCATGTCTGATAATACAGCCGTTCGTGCGGCAAAGCTGGATAAGATCTTCGGCACGCCGGTGTGCGCCGTGCTGCTGGCTATTTTCTGTAATGTCCTGTGGGGCTCGGCCTTTCCGTTCATCAAGCTGGGCTACCGCCTGTTCTCCATCGACTCCGGCAACACGGCCTCCATCTTCTGCTTTGCAGGGGTGCGGTTCATGCTGGGCAGCGTGCTGGTGCTGCTGGGCAGCATTCTGCTGCAGGGAAAAGCACCCCGCCTGCCCCGGGGCAGGGTAGCAGCCGAGTGCTGTGCGCTGGGTCTGTGGCAGACCACGGCACAGTATGCGTTCTACTATATCGCCGTGGCCATGCTCACCGGCGCGTTTGGCGGCATCCTGAACAGCACCCAGAGTTTTCTGGGCGTCATCTTTGCCCACTTTATCTATGGCAATGCGGACCGCATGACCCCGGCAAAAACGCTGGGCTGCGCTGTGGGTTTTGCCGGAGTGCTTATCGGTACGATTGGCAACCACGGCGGCGGCAGCGGCTGGGGCGTGTTCTGTATGATGGCAGCGACCGTCATCTTCACCCTGTCCGGCCCGTGGAATAAGTCGGTCACCAAAAAGGCCGACAGCTTTGCTGTCTGCTTCCTGAACCTGTTTGTGGGTGGGCTGGCACTGTTTGTGCTGGGCACTGTCATGGGCGGCCGTCTCCATGTGCAAAGCGCACTGGCTGCGGTGGTCATGCTGTATCTGGCCTTTATCTGCGGCGCAGGCTATATTTTGTGGGCGCTGCTGATGAAAAACAACCCGGTCAGCCGTATCGCCATCTTTGGTTTCGTCAACCCGGTGGTCAACGTGCTGCTCAGTGCCGTGCTCAACGGAGAACCGCTGTTCCGCTGGCAGTATCTGGCGGCGCTGGTGTTCGTGTGCATGGGCATCTGGCTGGTGAACAAAGCCCCCGCCAAAAAGGAGAAGGTATGACCGGACCTATTTTTGACACCCACGCCCATTACAGTTCCCGCGCCTTTGATGCCGACCGCATTGCACTGCTGGACAGCCTGCCCGACAAGGGCGTGGTAGGCGTGTGCGAGCAGGCCACCCACTCCGGGGATGCGCCCCGGGTGCTGGAGCTGGCGCACCGCTACCCATGGGTGGTGGCGGCCATTGGCATCCACCCGGAAAGCCTGCTGCCCGCCGCCGACTGCGGCGAGGAAGGCCCTGCGCCCACGGTGTCGGTGTATGGCGGCGACTGGGCCGCCGAGATGCAGGCGCTGATGCCCTACTACGATGACCCCAAAGTGGTGGCGGTAGGGGAGTGTGGGCTGGATTACCACTGGCCTGTGCCCAAGGATGCCCAGCTGGCACTGTTTGAGGCCGAGATTCGGCTGGCGCTGGAACTGGACAAGCCCATCATCGTGCACGACCGGCAGGCGCACGCAGACGTCTACGCCCTGCTTAAAAAGTACCGCCCCAAGGGCATTGTGCATTGCTATTCCGGCAGCGCCGAGGATGCCGTGCAGCTGGCGGCACAGGGGTTGTACATCGGCTTTGGCGGTGCCTGCACCTTCAACGGCGCCAAGCGCGCAGCCAAGGCCATCGAAGCCCTGCCGCTGGACGCTATCGTGCTAGAGACCGACTGCCCCTACATGGCACCGGAGCCGATGCGCGGCACCCGCTGCGACAGCTCCCTTATCCGCTATGTGGGTGCATACATCGCCCAGCGCAAGGCACTGGAGCCGGAAGAGGTGTTCCGCACCACTGCCGCAAACGCCCGCCGGGTGTTCGGGCTGTAACCGTTTTTCCGCAGGTCGCGGGGCAAAGCGCTCCGCTTCTGAATAAAAAGCTGATTTATTGAAAACGATAAGAATAAGGAGATCACTATTATGAAGGCACGTATTCCCAAACACCGCGAGTTCATCATCAACTTCCCCGACAGCATCGACCAGAACAAGGCCAACGAGGGCTGGGCAAAGCTGCAGCAGATCGTGGAGGACTACAAGAAAGCACACAACGGCGCTTCTGTTTACGCTCCCACTTTCATCGAGGACTGCGAGCCCGAGGTCAAGAAGCTGCAGGAAGAGTACGGCTTTGAGTACACCGTGGAGTTCGTTCAGTAAGTTCAGCATCGCCTGATAGTAAAAGGGTCATTGCACAAACCGTGCAATGACCCTTTTTGCGTAAGTTTATTCCATAAAATGGCATCCCGGAGCGTCCGCAGATGTGCCGTATTACACCTCGTAGTCCAGACAGACGCGGTTTTTGTAGTAGGGACGCACCTTGCTGTTTGCCACTGCCACATGCGCCGGGTGGGTGGAGTAGCCTTTGAGAGCCTCGGCGCTCTCAAAGGTGGTGTCCAGCATCAGGTCGGCGTTGGAGGAGGGGAGCGCATCAATGTTGACATGGATGTCCACAAGCCCCGGAATCTTGCCGGAAAGGCTTTCCAGCCCCTCTTTGATGCCAGCCTTGACGGCGGCCTTTTCCTCGGCGGACAGCTCGTCCTTCAGCTGCCAGAGAATAACGTGCTTGACCATAACAAGAAACCTCCTGCGTTTTTTCTCATTGTAACAGGGTGAGAAAAAATCCGCAAGAGGGAAGCTGCAAAGTCTTATTTGGGTGCGAACAGCAGCACCACCAAAAGCACAGCACAGAGCACCGAAACTACGATGCCCTCCAGCCGGGTCAGTCGGATGTACTCTTCCGTAGGTTCGGGCACCTGCGTATACCGCCCACGGGAACGCAAGGCAATGGCATCCTCCGGCTGCAGCGCCATAAAAATACCGAACCCGATGCCGAAAAGCGCGACTAAAATTGCGCAGATAACTTCCATAAAACCTCCTCACTTTTTGTTTTTGTCGTCCCTGCTCAGGGTATAGCACAGATGCGAGATCAGCAGAGCAACGCAGAACACGAGCGTCACGACCATTAAAATGGAGTGCAGCGGCTCTACTCTAGGTAGAAAAATGTTGACCAGCCAGAGCGCACCGCAAAGGAGCGACAGAATGCCGAAGGGTCTGTGGAAGTGGTTCTTTTCGTCCTCATTGCTCCAACCGGTGCCGGTGCCATTGTACAAGTCCCGGATGCCGCGGTATAAAAATAGCACGCCCAGTGCAGCGTTCAGCCAGTCTGAAGTGGAAAGGTTCAGGTTCATATATTTGTACTTGCCTCCCGGCGGCTCAATCCGCGCTGTGCTCCCAGATCTCGTACAAAATCAGGTAGATCACATCAACGATGACTGTAATGGTGCGTACCCCGTTGCTCAGGGTAGGGAAGTTGCCCAGAAACTGCGAAGAAGCAAGAACCATTGCGTTGAAGATCTCCCACACGCCGTTTTTCTTCTGCCACATGGCGCGGTATTCCGGGTCGCTGTCATATTGATTGAAAAAGGTGTGGATCGGCGGGTCTTTGCCCTGCAGGTCGCGGATGCCCATCCACAGCGCCACAAGGCAGAACAAGAGTTCAATAATGTTGTACCAGCCAAACGCCAGCTGCATAAAATGCACCTCCCATCTTTTACCATATTATAACATAGGGAGGCGAAAACACAAGGACGCTATTCAACCTTCCTTCGTAAATTTTGCATAAATTGCGCATCAACTATTTGTTGAAACAACATAAAACAAAACCAGCCGGACGAGGCGGTTGCAAGCCCTCGTCCGGCTGGATACTTACTTCTTCGGAGTCATAAGCCTCTTCTCCTTGGTGACCTCATTTTCAGAATACGGGTTTCATAGGGTGACTCTCCTTAGAAACGTTTCTTCAGAATTTAGGTACTTTGCAAGGGGATGAAAATCAACTGTACATTGGACTGACCCTTTTCTCAACTGTTGGACTGCGGCAAACGGTTCATGAGGATGAATTTCATATTACCACATTCTTTCGAGTTAGATTTGCAAGGGAAACGTCTTACTTAGTACATTGGTAGAACTCCTTTTCAGCTATTCAAATAAGGTTCTCCGGATCATTGATACTTTCATAAGAATCATCTCCAGCGGATCTATCTGAACGCTCTGGGGAAGAATTGAATCGACAGGTTGTCGCGTTATCGCATTTTTGATGCTCAAGACTGGCTCTGTTTTTGTGTTTTTATACGGGGGAAACATCCCGTTTGTGGTGAGCCTCTATTTTGCTTCTCAGCGAACCCCGACAGCCTGTCCCTGCTGTGCGGGTTCCATATCAACCATCGGTCTTCGCTCCTTTCTTCTTAAAGTCAGCGGGAGTAACTCTCTTTTGAGCTTCTGCTGTACTTCTCTGGTTTCTGGCTTAATTATACAGGAAGATGCACGTTTTGTCTATTGGCAGACCGCACAAAGAATGGACTTTGTTTTTGTGCAATGCTAAAGTCTGCGGCAGTGCGGGAAAATTGCCCAGAAATTCCGGGTCGTTCGTGAAGGATTTTCCACAAAAGGGGAGAAAGTGCCCGCAAGGTATTATGCGCCGGTTCTATTTGTGCTAAAATAACGTCAATGAATGGTAGTCGCCGCCGCCCCGCGAGATGAAAGTTTCGCGGGGCGGCTTTTTTGCGGCGAAAATTTGCATAAAAAAGAAACGGAGAATCAATCAAAATGCCTAAAACTTTACCGGAACGCATCTTCTTTACCATTGTCATGGCCGCTATCATGGTCTATGGCATGATCGTCTACAATGTGGCGCTGAACACAAACGGCGTGACCAACGCCACCTTTGTTATGGCTCTGCACGAAATGCCGATCATGGTGCCGGTGGCCTTTGTGCTGGAATTTTTTGTGGTGGAAAAGCTGGCCACTAAGCTGGCATTCCTGTTTATGCGCCCCACAGACCGCCCGCAGTTCATCACCTACGCCATCTCGCTGATGATTGTGTGCATCATGTGCCCGGTGATGAGTCTGGTCGCAACGCTGCTGTTCAAAGAGCCGAGCTTTGGGATGTGGGTACATACTTGGGGCTGCAATATGCCCATGGCGCTGTGCTGGCAGATGCTGTACTGCGGCCCGCTTGCCCGTGCCATCTTCCGGCTGGTGTTCCGCCGTGGGGAAAAGCAGGCCATGTAAGGCGGTTTAGCTGCGATTCTATAATAAATATGTATAAGAAATATACATAAGATGCTGTCGGAACATGCCGGGGAAGATACCTATACGTTTTTTATATACCAGATATATAAAAGCTATACGGTATGGCTATTTTTACGGAAATATTTTCCAAAACCGGCAGAATACGCCTGCAAAGCACTGGATAAATCCAAGAAGATTGTACAGATTATATGCTTTATTAACTTGCAATTGTGCACTCTGTACAACAGTTTTGTTTTGCTGGTGCAATGCTACCGGATAAAATGTAGAATGTGCACAAATACCCTTGCCAATTTTGTGCAATCGTACTATTATACACAACGAAAAAAGACGAAACCGAAAAAGAAAGGGGAGGGCGCAGATAGCATTCAGGCAGCGCCTTCCTTGCTTTTTTCACGGTGCACAGTCTTTTCTTCGCGCGATAAGAAGGTGTGAAGGGGCGCGGAGCAAAGGTGTGCGACAGATCCTCGGCCGGGGATCTGCCGCACACCCGGCTCCCGCCCGCAGACCCCTATCCCTGCAGGAAGGAGGAAAAGCAAATGAACAAATTGACGCAGGCTCTGATGGAAGAGCTCACCGTGGAGTATGTCAAGGTCGGCTCGCTGCAGATCCCGGAATCGGTGGTCATCAGCTGGGTGATCATGCTGCTGCTGGTGGTGGGCTCCATCCTGCTTACCCGCAACCTGAAGGTGGATCACATCAGCAAGCGTCAGGCAGCACTGGAAGCGCTGTACTCCCTTGGCAAAAACTTCTTTGAAGGGTTGCTGGGCAAGGAGGGCAGCCGCTATGTGCCCTACCTGATGACCGTGGCGCTGTACATTGCCTGCTCCAACGTGATCGGTGTGTTCGGCGTAAAGCCCCCCACAAAGGATCTGGATGTGACCGCTGCGCTGGCGCTTATGAGCATCGTGCTTATCGAGTATGCAGGCGTTCGCGCCCGGGGCGGCGCGGGCTTTCTCAAGAGCCTTGCAGCCCCTACCCCCATCATGACCCCTATGAACATCCTCGAGATTGCCATTCGCCCCACCAGTCTGTGCATGCGACTGTTCGGCAACGTGCTGGGCGCGTTCGTTATCATGGAACTGCTCAAGCTGGTGGTGCCGGTGTTCGTCCCGGCGGTGTTCAGCCTGTATTTTGACCTGTTCGATGGTCTGATCCAGACCTATGTTTTCGTGTTCCTGACCGCACTGTTCATGAAAGAAAGCATCGGCGGCGAGGAATAAACAACAAATTTAAAAATGTTATTACAAAGGAGATAGAACTATGAGTGGTTTGGTAGCTCTGGGCGCTGGTATTGCAGCGCTGACCGGTATTGGCGGCGGTATTGGCATTGGTATTGCAACGGGTAAGGCAACGGAGGCTATCTCCCGCCAGCCGGAGGCTTCCGGTAAGATCCAGACGAACCTGCTGCTGGGCGCTGCTCTGGCAGAAGGTACCGCAATTTTCGGTTTCGTCGTTGCACTGCTGATCATCCTGTTCCTGGGCCAGTAACGGAGGCGTGGACGAATGCTGAAGTTGGATTTGAACCTGCTGTGGACCGTGGTGGATGTCCTGATCCTGTATGTGCTGCTGCGCAAGTTTTTGTTCAAGCCCATCCAGAACGTGCTGGATCAGCGCCAGAAGACGATCGAGGCAGACATTGCAGCGGCACAGACCTCCAAGACCGAGGCTGCCGCAGCACTTACGACTGCGCAGGACAAGCTGCGTAATGTGGACAACGAAGCCGCAGCCCGCCGCGAAGCCTACGAGAAGCAGGCCGAGGTGGAAAAGCAGCAGCTGCTGGCTGATGCGCAGAAGCAGGCCGACGAGATCGTGGCTGCCGGTAAGGCTGCTGTGGAGATCGAGCGCCAGAACAAGCTGCGGGAAGCAGATGCACAGGCTACGGCACTGGCACGCTCCATGTGCGAAAAGCTTTTGAAACATAATTTGACCGCCCAGGATGATGATCAGCTGCTGGACGATCTGCTGCAGAAAGCAGGTGCAGGCAATGGCAACTGAATTCAGTCGTGAATTTTTTGCGGATAACCGCATCGTCAAGGCCAGCCTGCGCTGCGCCCATAAGCTCCGTGAAAAAGATCTGGATCGCATCAAGTCGGAGATCAAAAAGCTGTATGACGCCACGGAAGTCATCCTGAATATCACCGTGGACGAGAGCCTGCTTTCCGGCTATGTCCTGCAGGTGGGCGACCGCGTGTTCGACAATTCCGGCCGTCATCAGCTGGACAAAATGATGGAGGGCAAGCCCTCGCTGGCTACCCTCAAGACCCGCATCGAGGACTACAAGCCCGCCGAGACCTCCGCAGAGGGCGGCGTGGTCATCTCCTCCGCCGATGGCATCGTGCACATTGACGGCATGAACCGCGCTGTGTACGGCGAGATCGTCACCTTTGAAAACGGTGCCAAGGGTATGGTGGAAAGCGTAGAGCCTGAACAGCTGGGCGTTATGCTGTTCGATGGTGCCGAGACCGTTGGTGTGGGCACCATGGTCACCCGCAGTGGCAAGCGCGCCGGTATCCCGGTGGGCGATGCTTTTCTGGGTCGTGTCATCAGCCCGCTGGGCGAGCCCATCGACGGCAAAGGCCCCATCGAGGCCGAGGGCTATAACCCCATTGAGAAGCAGGCACCCAGTATTCTGGAGCGCCAGAGCGTGGACACCCCGTTGCACACCGGTATTCTGGCCATCGACTCTATGTTCCCCATCGGCCGCGGTCAGCGTGAGCTGATCATCGGCGACCGTCAGACCGGTAAGACTTCCATTGCCACCGACGCCATCCTGAACCAGAAGGACAAGGATGTGCTGTGCATCTATGTTGCCATCGGTCAGAAGGCTTCTTCCATCGCCCGCGTGGCTGAGGATCTGAAAAAGCATGGCGCTATGAGCTATACCACCATCGTGGCAGCTACCGCGTCGGATTCTGCCCCGCTGCAGTACATCGCTCCCTATGCGGGCACTGCACTGGCCGAGTACTTCATGGCCAAGGGCAAGAGCGTGCTCATCGTTTACGATGATCTGTCCAAGCACGCGGTGGCCTACCGTGCCATCTCGCTGCTGCTGCGCCGCTCTCCGGGCCGTGAAGCTTACCCCGGCGATGTGTTCTATCTGCACTCCCGTCTGCTGGAGCGCTCCTGCCGTATGCGGGATGATCTGGGCGGCGGCTCTATCACCGCACTGCCCATCGTAGAGACGCAGGCCGGCGATGTTTCGGCCTACATCCCCACCAACGTCATCTCCATCACCGATGGTCAGATCTTCCTGGAGACCGAGTTGTTCCACTCCGGTGTCATGCCGGCAGTCAACCCCGGTATCTCGGTGTCCCGTGTCGGCGGCAACGCCCAGATCAAGGCCATGAAGAAGGTGGCAGGCACCCTGAAGCTGATCTACTCCCAGTACCGCGAGCTGCAATCCTTTGCACAGTTCGGCTCTGATCTGGACGCCGACACCAAGGCGCGTCTGGCACAGGGCGAGCGCATTGTGGAAATCCTGAAGCAGGACCGCAACAGCCCAATCCCGGTAGAAAAGCAGGTTGCCATTTTGTATGCAACAGTCCACGGTTACCTGAAAGACATTGCCGTAAAGGATATCGCCGCGTACGAAAGCGCGCTGTATCGGTACCTTGATGAAAATGTAACCGCTGGCGGTGTGATGGAAGCCATCCGCACCACAGGCGATATGAAGCAGGATACCGAACAGCAGATGAAAGATGTGCTCGCCGCATTCACGGCAGACTTTATCAAAAATGCCGGATAATCACAAAATACGCCAAAGGGGGTGCTGCCGGTGGCTGGTTCCATGAAAGAAATCAAACTGCGCATCAAAAGCGTGGAAAGCACCATGCAGATTACCAAAGCCATGGAGCTGGTAGCGTCCAGCAAGCTGCGGCGCGCCAAGGAACGGGTGGAAAACAGTCGTCCCTATTTCGAAACGCTTTATGCCACGCTGTTTGATATTGCGGCTGCGGATTCTGAGTTCAGTAGCCCATATCTGGCCAAATGCGAGAAAAAGTGCTGCCTGTACATTGTAATTGCAGGTGATCGCGGCCTTGCGGGCGGCTATAACAGCAACATCTTAAAAGCCGTGGAAGCGGATGCTGAAGGGCGGGAATATTGTGTGCTGCCCATCGGCAAAAAAGCAGTGGAATACTTTGAGCGCCATAAGATCCGGATTCTGACGGATTCTTTTGCCATCGCAGGGGATATTTCGGTCAGCGACTGCTTTGAAATTTCCCGCCTTGTGTGCCAGAAGTTTCTGGAAGGCGCTTTTGATGAAATTCGCATTGCCTTTACCCAGTTTATTTCCATGCTGACCCAAACTGCAATCATTCTGCCGGTTCTCCCGTTTGATGCCGAACCGCCGGAGCCGGGCCACGAGCATCAAAGTCTGATGCTCTATGAGCCAGACAGCGCCGCCGTGTTTGATGCCATTATCCCGGAATACTTGGCCGGGGTTGTGTATGGCGCT
>OIEM01000876.1_pt1 | contig 13868 bp, 10 predicted proteins | sample 1581761 | NCBI WGS metagenome assembly OIEM01 (sample SAMN01760978, study PRJEB22395) | human gut metagenome | reverse complement strand
CATTCGTTTCTGATGTGAATTTCAAGAGTACAGGGGACAGCATTACAGGCTGGCAGCTCTTAAACCTGCTCAATGGTTCTGTAAAGTCAAGTTACATTGATAATTTCTTGGAGAGGAATCTTAACTGTACAGAGTTTGTACAAGGCATCCAACGTGCCAAATTAGGAGATAGTGAATACGCTTGGTTTTTGGGCTGAGTGGATTGTTGATTGAGAGAGGAAAGGACATCATTAAGTTGGTGTCCTTTCTTTATTTCTACCAACCTATTAAACATTGTACATTATGGATATAGATTATACTGTGGGAGAAGTGGAACTGTCCTACAAGCCCAAATTCAAGAAACTGCATAAAGTAGTCAGTTCAGAGGATGCTTATAGATACTTACTTCCTACCTATAAGGAGGGTGCAATCTGTTACAAGGAATATTTCAAAGTCCTATTCTTGAACCAAGCCAGCCAAATCTTAGGTTACACGCTCATATCAGAGGGAGGAATAACAGACACAACCGTTGATGTAAGAGTAATTCTACAAGCCGCATTGCTTACCAATTCAGTAGCTATCATTCTTGCACATAATCATCCAAGCGGCAATCTGAAACCAAGCAGGCAGGATATGGAGATTACTAAACAGGTCAAGGATGCTGCAAGACTTATGAGAATTACAGTCTTAGACCACCTCATACTTACAGATGCAGGATATTACAGCTTCGCAGACGAGGGAGAATTATAATAAGGTAAAGGGCACTCAATTTTTAAGTTGGGTGTCCTTATCATATTCACTTTGATAATTAGTGAATGTTCCTTTAGTAATCAGTGAGTTAGTAAATCCAACTCAGAATTAATATTCACTTCTATTCATTAACTTATAAAACAGAACATTATGTCACTTAAATATTCAAGCACAACGGCAGACTATCTTGTTTGGTCTGATGCAATGAATCTTATAAGGAAGTTAGCCAAAGACGGGAATTATAAAATCTCACTTCTTATAGCTTTGGGATGCTTCACAGGATTAAGAATATCTGATATTCTATCTCTAAGATGGAAGCAGATATTAGGTGCAGACGAGTTTACAGTAATTGAGCAAAAGACAGGCAAGGTAAGGACTATAAGATTGAACCCACAATTACAGCAGCACATTAAAGAGTGCTACGAGCATATAAATCCAGTTGGAATAAATGCACCAATCTTAATAAGTCAGAAAGGCACTATCTTCACAGTACAGAGAATCAATATCATTCTTAAAGAGGTGAAGAAGAAGTACAGGTTAAAGATTAAGAACTTTAGCTGCCATTCTCTTAGAAAGACTTTTGGTAGGCAGGTCTATAATATGAACAGCGATAATGCAGAGTTGGCATTAGTAAAGCTGATGGAACTGTTCAACCATAGTTCTGTTACCATTACTAAAAGATACTTGGGATTAAGGAAGGAAGAAATCTTGCAGACTTATGACTGTTTGAGCTTCTGATGAATTGGGACAGGATTATTAAGATTCATCTTTATAGTGGTCTGAATGGTTCTGTCCCAAATAGCCGTTAATCGGAGTTCAAATGTACATAAAGTTCATAATTCAAGGTAAGTGGGAATATTCCGCATAGAGTTCTTACACATGTAAAGGTCGGTTTAGCACTTATCTAAAGAACCCGATTTTAGGCATCTCTCAACATTTTATAAACAATAAGTTCTTGCCATTCAAACGAATTTCTTAACTTTGCATCATAATCCCTCATATCTAAAACGTTAGGTCACTGTTGGAGGACATATTTAGTTAACGAAGAGCGTTTAACATATTATCCTATCGTGAAATCTCGACAATTTCAATCTCTAAGGATAATAGGCAAGAACGCTCACGTCAGTGCTATATACCTACTTATTGTAGTCTATATAACAGGCTGGCGTGAGCTATTGTTTATTACTTAGAGATGGGCAGTCGAGAGCCTCACGATAGTAATATTCAATAGTTTCACGCCTTCATTGTTTTATACTGATTAATTAACTAAAACATAATAAAATGAAATCAATTAGATTATTGGCAGCTTCATTATTAGTTGCATTAAGCATGGGAATTAGTTCTTGTAGTGAGGAATTGGATAGTCAGCCAATGGAATCTTATCCTGCAGGTGGTGAACCTTTAGATGCAACTTGTAAAGAATATGGCATTAGTGACTATGAAAACATAGAATTACTTAATTACTATAAGAGTAATTTGAAACAAGCTAACTTCTCTGGGCTAAGAGATAATAAACTATGGCTCGCATCATTTAACGTAGAAGATAAGTCGCCTATTATTAATTGGACTGACGAATTGCCATTTAATAGGAATCGTAAGATTTACAAAGGCTATGGAGAATATGAAGATGTCACCATTCAGCAGATAACCATGTTGCAAACCATGTACTTTAATCCGAAGGAGTTTGTAGCATCATTAAGCTATTACTTTGGTAAAGATTATAGTTATTACCTCGCTTTACTCTTTAGGCATGATACACAAACTAAAGAAATTCAAGTTAAGCGTAGTGAAATACTTGCTGGATTTCAATATTCTATAATAAACAATGATTGTTGTTACTCATTGTTTGGCGATACGCTCTATATAGCAGAGAAAGGCTTTGGATATTCTAATGTAGGAACTCTCTATACTTCTGAATTTATATCTCACGAAGAAGCAATATACACCCATAGAGATAGAGATAATAAAGGCTTCTTCGTAGGAAGACGGAATTTCAAATTGGGAGAAGATTTATGGCATATCCAAGTACCACAGCTAAATGATGAACCAGCTGATGCTAAGATTGAGGTCGGTGTAGAAGATAATTCCAAGAGAGTTTGGAAGTACAATGTCAATATTATACATTACGATGGAACTAAGAAGAATGTAACATTTGAAGTAGATATTGACAACGGTACAATCAAAGGGCAGGATGATTATACTTCTCTCATTATAGGCAAATGGAAGAAAACAAGTGGTGATGCTGTGGCTACCCATGTTACTTATAAGAATGATGGTACATTTGAATATACAAGTACAAAAGATAATTCTTATAAGGAAGTGGGCAAGTACAAGATAGACGGTAACAAGCTCTATGAAATGTTTAGTGATGAAGAAGAATGGATTATCAGTGATATTCTGTTACTTAATTCAATGACCTTATCAGTACAGGAATTGGAAGCAGACGGAGTAACACCCACAGGTCAGAAGTACTCTTATCAGAGAGTGGAGTAACGAACTTATAACTAAGACAGAACAAAAGCAGCATCGGAGGGAACTCTTATGCTGCTTTTATTTCATTATAAGCCAATCTTTACTACCTTTGCAGTACAAATAATGTGTTCTTTGGTTTAGTGTACATTAATTACTGTAAGACCATTAGCAGCAAACGCTTGATTGTGCATAAGAGCATCTTTAAACGTTACAAGTCCATATAACAGCACTTATACGAGTTATGAGAATTGTTAAGAGGTGGAATCGTGGTCTGTTGATAGGCACATATCATAATCTAATTAATAATTAACGATTAATAATTAATAATTAACCATTAAATTAAAAGATTATGAGCTATAATGAACAATCAAGGAGAATGTTCGATAGAACTAACTCCTTCATTATTTCAGCTAATATGCTGTCCCAAATCTCTAATGAAGAGATTGTTAAACATTTAGTAAAGGGACTCTTATTTTGTAGAGTTACCTATACAAAGGCGTTTAATGCTATATACGATAATATTGAAAACTTAACTAAGGTTGAGTTTGTAAAAGTTACCGTAAATAGAATGGAGGACACCATGTTTAAGCTGGACTTTGAGAAAGTTACCTCGCTAAATGAATTGGCTAAATCATATTTCATCATTCATGATGTCAATACTGCTATAGCTGCATTCATTTATAAGGAGACTTACTTCAACCTATCAATTAACGCATTCTTCTACAGGTGTAGTTATATTGGTTTTATGTCGGACATAAGTGGAAAGGTAACACTCCCATTAACTCCGAAGATTATAACAATACCTGACGAAGATACTTTAGAAACCTTACGGGATGAATATGAACGTAAGCAAGAGGAAGCTATGAATATAGACCTTCCCACAGACTGCGTAGTTGAAGCGACAGAGGATGCAGGATATAATCTCCTGCCTGATGATGTCGAAGAAGCTATTATCGTAGACTGATTAAAGTTAAAAGAATTTAGAGATAACTCTAAATCAAAGTAACACAAGTTACATAATGTACACGTCCGAGACACATTATTTGTTCTTACCTAATCGGGAGAAGTACCGAGTAAAACCTAAGTAGTCTATAATGCTCCCAACCCTGTAAATCATATTTAACAATCAGAACTATTCTCATATTACACTGATTTACAGCTGATTATTTAATCAATAATGTTTTTAGTTTAATTAATCAGCCCATAGGCAGCGAGTTTGGCTTCGGCGGATGCCGGGGAACTGAGGTCGTAACTTTCTGTGTAATAAGCTTTCAGCGCATCGGGCATCAGCAGGCGGCAGAACGTACTTTTCCCCAGTCCTTGTCGGCTGCTCACCAGCAGGGGAGCCACGCTGTTGGCGCGGTTGATACTGTTAGCGCGGTTGGCGTTGTTGGCATCCGACCGGAACTGCATCCATTGGGCGGAGAGTCCCAACATCCAGCGGTGGAAACCGTTTACCCATACCGGGTTGTCGGACACCCGGCGGGCGAGTGCGGATACGCGGTCCTTGCCGTCCCATTCGGGAAGTTGTTCAAAGTAGGCGGTAAAGGGATGGTATTCGCTGATGCGGCGCGAGCGCACAAAGCGTTGGATGTCTCTGTCCCAGCAGTCTATGCCTGTTTCGATGGCCTCCATGCTGAGCGTGTTCATCCATCGTTCGTCCACTTTGGCGTAACGCAGATGGGCATCGGGGAGGTTGTTTTCTATGTTTGTTATGTTTGCCACGTCTGCTACTTCGGTTTCCTCGGTCAGCACGTTGAAGCGGAAGCGGTAGCGGGAGGTGAGGAAAGCGGTCACTTCCTGCATCAGAGAACATGATTTCGCTTTCTTGACTGCCTCTTTCGAGGATTCTAATCCGGCTTCCTTTCGAGTGCCTTCCGAAGATATCACTCCGATTTTCTTTTCAACCTCTTTCGAGGATTCTAATCCTGCTTCCTTTTCAATATCTTTCGAGTGTGCGATATTCATAACCTTTCGAGCACTTCCCGATTGTGCGGATTCCTCCTCCGTTTTTTCAATTAAGACTGCCGGGCATCCGGGAAAATGATTCCTGCTTTCCGGCAAATTGCCCTTGCCGTTTTCAGCCGGAAGAACCTGTGACTTGCTCACTTCCTTCACTCCGTCTTCATCGGACACAATGTAATGGTAAGTGCCCGCCAGCGCATTCCCGTCGGTACGCGAAGTCCAATTCAGTACCAAAGCCACCCGGCCCTCGCGGATATCCACTGCCAGGTGCACACCGGGGATGGTCCGACAAAGCGGCATCAGTCCGTTGAGGGCGGATACGAAGTCACGGCGCGGCGTTCCGTCGGAAGGAACAGGAGCTGACAGGAATTTGCTTCCGAAGAAGACTGTTTTGAGGGTGGCGAATACATTCATGAGGCACTTTTTTTAGATTTGACGAACTACAAATATACAACATGAAAAAGCGTTTGTCAAGAGAGAAGACAAATTAATCAAACCCGGGTACAGGATATGACGGAGCCTGACACAATGACATATATACGTGCAGGCTCATGCGTACGTACGTGTAGCTCGATACGTATATACGTGTGACCTGATGCGTATATACGTGTAGACTTATGCCACCGTATGTGTAGCCCGATGCGTAGGCAAAAAGACCTTGATGTTTTCCAAAAAGATGGTGATGTTTCTTAAAAACATCACCATCTTTTTTAAAAAGCTCGGTATGTTTTTTATGTAAGGGAAGATGGAACCATCCTCACCAAGTCGGTCATTTCTCCTTTTCCGTTCATCCTTACATTTTAGCCAAAACATACGGATAATCAGTCGGTTAAGACTGACAGGACATCCCCTCATCCTCCTTTCAGCCGTGCTTCCGAGTCCTTTCACAAGCTGCCTTCAGTAATTTCCTTGTGTACTTTCTACACCTCTTTTTAGACTACCGTAAATGAAAGCGTTAACGAAACAGTTCAAAAGCCGGAAGAAGTATTACAAATAAAAGGAGGCTGAAAGGGTGGTGACAGGATGTCCATTCATAGCCAAAACGCCTATCAGCAGGACGTTTCAGCGGTAGATGAAAGGAGGAAGGAAGAAAACGGCATAATCATTGGTGGATGTCAGAATTCAGGACGATGTACTTTAGAATAGTTAAAAAGCTATCCGGGTACTAACCTTTTGTTGTATCTTAAAAATATTTTATTCATCTTTGTCTAAACTTAAATACTATTTTTTATGAGAAACACCATATTGATATTGTGTATACTTGCATTGTCAGGCTGCACAAGCCAGTCGAAAAAGCAAAGTGATGAAAGTGAAGAGACAGCCTTTGTCTTGGATTCCACCATCAGAATCGGAGATGCCATTGAAAAGGCACTGCCCTCCATGAAATTATCCGAAGTGGTGGACAGTATCGTATATGTACCTTTGGAAACAAAAGTATATTTGACCAACGGGTTACTACAGTATGTAAAGCCCTATTGGTGTGCATTTCCCGGACGCTTATTCGATGCTAAAGGAAAATATGTCAAGCAAATAGGAAAACTGGGAGGCGGACCGGGAGAAGATACCAGTCCATGGGGCTATATGGTTACTTATGACGAAAAACGCGGCTTATTCTATACACAGGGAAACAAAATCATACAATATGACAAGAACGGGAAGTTTACAGGAGCAGAAAAGACGATACAATATACAAGCGGAGGCATGATCAGTGGCGGTTCTTTGACAGGCCTGGCAGGTATGGCAACAGCTGACAGCCTATATATGCTTGTCAATTATCCCGATTCTGCATATTGGATGAATACGAATCTCGACATTGTGTATAGCGAACGTATTCCGCTAGACAGCAGCCTGCATCAGCCGGCCAATGTTTATGCTCAAGGTATCCAATATGAGTTTTCGGACTACGACGGACATACCTTATTCTATAATTTCTTTACCGATTGCATGTACACAGTAACCGATAATGGACTAAAAGTGAGATGGAAATTTGATATGAAAGATTTAGGGCCGGACAAACGTGCTTTCCTCAATGACTATATGACACATATCACAGGAATAGTGAAGATATCACGCCAGGCAAAGGGGGATGAAAAGACTAAAAAACTTCTTGCTGAAAACAGTGAATATGCCAAACTGGTAGACAATAAAAAAAGGATACTCAATGCATACGAATCCGAACGCTATGTGGTGATGCAATGGATGAACATTATTGCCTATGAAGGTATACGAAAAAACATTCCCCTTATTTATTAGCCTTCCTTGATAAGACCAACGGAAATACTTTTGCCATATCACAACATCTGACTGATGACATTGACGGTGGAAAACCTTTTGAGTTAAGACTGGGAGTACACAATGGCGCCATGGTCAGCTGGATATGGCCTTATGAACTGAAAGATTATATTGCCCAACAGAAGGAAAAGGGCGAATGGGTAAGCGAGAGACTGGTAGCGTTAGCTGATGGATTGAAAGAAGACGACAACCCTGTATTAATTATGGCTTATTTAAAGAAGAAATAATAATAGATTTTATCATAAAAACTACCTTTAATACAATGAAACTAAAATTTATACCCTATATCCTCTTCTTTTTATTGGCGGCTTCGTGCCAAGAAAAAGGGAGTAAACCTGACACTATACAGCAGGAATACAAACCGCACATCATTGATTTAAGTGAAGCGGAGTATTCGGAAGAGCCACAACTGTTGTCTGATTTTGTAGAAAGCATAGAATATATAAAATTTTCGGAAGAACCATTGATTCCCGATTTAGTCTTTACATATCCGGTTGAGGATAATGAAGGAAATTTGTATTTGGATAGCAGTAATGGTATTCATAAATATACCCCAAGTGGTCAATATGTGAAATCACTCTTCAAGAAAGGACAAGGGCCGGGAGAACTTGCCTCCAAAATCGGACGATCTATCTTTAATATAGAGAAAAACTATGTATTGGTTACAGATTATGGTAAAATGGATTATCAGAAATTCTCATTAAACGGTGATTTTCTAGGAACTGAGCCATACCAACTAGAGACTGTATCAAAAGCCATATTTGCCTTTTGGAAAAATACCGAGCTTTATAGTTATATAAGAAATGCTCCTTATGAACAACATTCTAAAGTTAATCCAGACAGTCTGTATTTTTTCACAGTTCGAAACTTGGATACGGATTCTGTCATTTTCAGGCTAAAGAACCACCATTTTGACATTAAGGGAGAAGTAATTGGTCCCCGCATTGCTATTCAAGCTGCTCCGGCCTATAGGGGCATTATAAGTGATTCATTATTATGGGTAAAACCGGTACATGTGGATACGGTCTTTTGCACAACAAACTGGAAAGATTTGCGTCCATTCTATATCATAAAACAGTCTCCAGACGCAGCAGACTATGAATGGTTTACAATATGTTGAGCAGGAGTAAACAATTACTCCACGAGTGAACTTCTTAATAAGAAGCAGTTATCAGATGTATGGGCATTAAAGAACGGCTTATTGTATGCCTATTTTCAAGGTGAAGAAAAAAGCGGACACGGTTTTTGTCCTGCTGATGGAAAAGCCAAAACCTATTCCAAATTGTTCAAGAATGATGTAGATAAATATTGTCCTTCCATTGATTTCAGTATACCGATGAACATAAGCTCTCTCTTTTGCAAAAACGGTTATCTCTATATGTTGGTAGATGCTTTCAAATTCTTTGAAGAAGGTGCGAAGCCTCCTTTTCCTGATTTGAAAGAAGACAGTAACCCGGTATTGGTGAAACTTAAATTGAAAAACGGGAAAAGGAGATATGTTTGACAACACGAAAAAAAATATCCTCACTACCTCCGGTTGGATACCATGCACTGTGATCTCCACTTACCTGTGGATGATAGCCAAAGTTTTCCTGCTTCTTCCTTGTGGCTCTACCATATTTTTGATAACTTGCCACTGTTTTTCAGTCTGGTTAGTTGGATAGTAGCTCATAACTTATTCGAGCAGAGATTTTCAAGTTACAAAATACTATTAACTAACTGATTGACAAATGGATATTGATTATTTCATAAAAACAGTTTCTTATTAAATCTATGAAGAAAAACCTGCTTGCTATTGCAGCATTTGCTTTGTTACTGACCTCGTGTGAAACCAAATTGGTAGAAAAGGTAGACCTTATTCCGCTGGCGGAAAATGTAGAAATCCATAAAGGTGCTTTTCCATTAAGTAATTTACAAAGCATACAAGTACCCGATGAGTGGAAACTCACCGCAGACAATTTTGTGAAAGACTTGCAAAAAACAGCCTCGTTAACCGTATCGTTAACTGATTCGGAGGGTAGTTTGGTAATCGTTAAAGACGAGTCACTTTCTGCCGAAGCTTATCGGCTGAATATAGAGAAAAACCGGATTAAAATAGAAGCTGGCGATATACAAGGTGTCAATCATGGTTTGGCCAGTTTACTCCAACTGATTATGACTGCAAAAGATGCTCAATTACCGGTGCTCACCATACAGGACAAGCCTGCATTCGGTTACAGAGGATTGATGCTGGATTGTGCCCGTCACTTCTGGACGGTAGATGAATTGAAGGAAACACTTGACCACATGGCCTTTTTCAAACTCAACACCCTTCATATGCATCTCACTGATAATCAAGCCTGGCGATTATCTATGGATAAATATCCCGATTTAGTAAAAGAAGGTACCTATTATTATGACTTTCCCGAATTGTCCGGAAAATATTATAGCAAAGAGGACTTGAAGGAAATCGTAACCTATGCCGGAACACGGGGAATTGAGATTATCCCGGAAGTGGATTTGCCCGGGCATAGCATTGCATTGCTTGCCGCATTGCCTGAGCTATCTTGTCGGGGAGGAAAATTCGAAGCTACTCCCGAGGAACGTGACTGGAACAAACGCAAACGTGGCAATGAAAATATGATTTGTATCGGCAATCCTCAGTCATTCGCTTTTGCGGAAGATGTAATAGATGCACTTATCGAAATTTTCCCTTCGCAATATATACATTTCGGAGGGGATGAAGTTCCTACTGATATTTGGGAAGAATGTCCCAAATGTATGGCACTTTACAAACGCGAAGGAATGAAATCTCCGGGGGAAATTCAGGATTACTTCACTCGTAAAATGAGTGACTTGATTCGTTCTAAGGGTAAAATAATGATAGGCTGGGGTGAAATCAATGACAGACATGCAGCCGGTCCGAATGATGTATTGACTATTTGGAGGGACAATGGTGTGGAAAAGCAGAAGATTGCCTTGGAACATGGCATATCTGTTATCATGTGTCCTCAACACGGTTGCTATTTCGACTGGGGGTATGCCGGAAACTCTACCCGTAAAGTCTATGAGTGGAGTCCCGTATCAGAAGGAGTCACTGCTGAACAACAAGCGTTGATAAAAGGAGGACAGGCTGCCTTGTGGACTGAACGCATCACTACTATGGACCGTGTGGAATGGATGCTTTATCCGCGTATCTGTGCCTTGTCGGAGGTGCTATGGAGTGAGCCTTCTGCCAGAAATTGGGATGATTTTTATCAACGTATTACTACGTTTTATCCTGTTATGAAGAAACTGGGTATCAATTATTATGAAGATGATGCCATGAATGAAAAGGAGTTTGTTCCGTCAAACGAAAAGCCTGCTTTGGTTCGTAATGCACATATCGACACCAATATTCCGGGAAATCCTCCTTACCATGCAGAATATGCTTTTGATGGTAAATCGAATACTTTCTTCTGGGGTGGAACGTCCGTGGGACCGGAGCATTATTTTACAATCGTTTTAGGTGAACCGATGAAAGTAAATGAAGTGAAAGTCATAACAGGCGATTCCAAAGATTATATCACCATGGCCGATCTTTTGATTAGTGAAGATGGTGAGAACTTTGTGAAAGTAGGTAAATTTGATGATTTGGGACAAGCATCGGCTACACCGGATGCTGCCAAAACAATAAAAGCAGTCAAGATTCAAATAACCGGCCAACATACTTGCTGGCCGATCATCAAAGAAATTATCTTGAAATAGAAGTGCTGTTACTGCTACCACCCATCCTTTCAAAACCGACGATAAACCGAACGTTTTGTGAGGTGGTGGTAGCACAAGCACTACCAAAAGTACTATTTGTATATCAAAAATATGCAAGGAATCTTAGACAAGTCGGGCAGTTTTCCCTGCCACTCTTTTACTGTCTTGGTCTTGATATATTCTCCTTCACAAGTGATATTGGCAGCAATGCACAACTTGGTTTGAGGACGACAGTTTTTCAGAATATCTTCCGCCATCTTATTGTTTCGGTAAGGAGTTTCGATAAAGAGCTGCGTTTGGTCTTCTGAGTAAACGCGCTGTTCCAATACCTTAATCCGCTTGGCTCTTTCGCCCGGTTCAATAGGAAGGTAACCATGGAAAGCAAAGCTCTGACCGTTAAAGCCCGAACCCATGACAGACATAATAATGGAAGAAGGCCCTACCAACGGAACCACTTTCAGATTCTTGCGCTGGGCAATGGCTACCACATCGGCCCCCGGGTCGGCAACGGCAGGACAGCCGGCTTCAGAAATAACTCCCATAGACTCGCCCGACATTAACGGTTTCAAATAGCCGGAAATGTCTTCGGGTGAAGTATGCTTGTTTAATGGATAGAATGTAAGTGAATCAATATCAATGCTACGCTCCACTTTCTTCAGAAAACGACGGGCAGAACGCACATCCTCGACTATAAAATGCTTGATATCAAGGATTATTTCCTTGTTGTATACCGGTAATACGTTCTCAACGGGAGTGTCGCCCAAGGTAACGGGCAACAGGTATAATGCTGTTTCCATAATTCTGTTCTTATCAGGGCTTGAAATCAACTTCACTCAATATGCGGCGATAATCGGTATCGTTCAATAAATCATTTATGGTTACGTCGTCATGAGTCTTCATATATTCGTCTATCAGCAAAATGCCCATCCATACACCGATACTTGCCGGGGTTCGCTCACCTGTCATAATCGGTATAAAGGGATCTTTACGAATATAGCTGCGTACAATCAACGGATCGGTAGCATCCAGATGTCCGTTGTCCAGCATACCTTGCCATAAGGCTGATTTGTTCTTCCTGCACCATTCCGCCTCTTTCTCGTCATATCCCATCTCTTTCTCAAATGATTCATAACCCAATATACGGGCTACTACCCAATTGATTTTTCCCCTGTGCAAGATCATATCGAGCAAGGTACGTCCGGGTCCCCAAGGCATGGGATATTCACTCAATAAATAAAAGGTGAAACAATCCGGAACAATGCGGTCGGGCTCCATGCTGCGGCATTGGTAATCGTAGTAAAAACGTTTATAGAGGGGATAGTCGGCCCCCATATATTTATCTATGCTGAACCCTACGATACTGTCTCCTACCACTACCGACTGGTTGAGAGCAGAAAGTTGGGCATAGAAATGAGGAACGGGCAAAGAGGGAACTTCTTTCTTCAACTGCTTGAAGCCTTTGGTGAGTTTCTTCTCTATCCAACCCATATCCTTGAATTTTTCTTCGGCATCCTGTATCAATACCAATAAAGTGGTATCGGCATAATACTCCATCAGACGGTCGTTTATCTTATTGTCATCCACTTCGCCAATGGCCAACACATCTTCTATCAGGAGCTTGGTGGCTTGCGGAAAATCAGTATTCATCTTTTGCAGTGCCGAAAGGTTGTTCATAGTCACATACTCAAACAACAAACGGTCATAACGGGCTACTTTTATATTCAATTCGGCAGAATCGCTACTCTTTCCTCCGTTCCAATGGCAAGAAGAAAGAGCAACGAGACATACTAATATGAATATAACTTTGCGTATCATCGGTGATTATCCGTAAATGATATTTCCGTTTTCGTCTTTATATTCATCCAATCCCTTTTCGTAAGTTGCCATGGCACGAAGGCTCATACCCACACTGGAGAAACCTCCGTCGTGGAAAAGGTTCTGCATGGTCACTTTGCGGGTGAGGTCGGAGAACATTACGATACAATAATCCGCGCATTCATCGGCAGAAGCATTGCCCAACGGAGACATACGATTGGCAAAATCGAACAGTTTGTCCATGCCTTTCACGCCCGAACCGGCAGTGGTCATGGTCGGTGACTGAGAAATAGTGTTCACACGCACATGATGTTCACGTCCGTAGATATATCCGAAGCTGCGTGCAATAGATTCCAATAATGCTTTTGCATCAGCCATGTCATTGTATCCGTAGAATGTACGCTGTGCAGCTACGTAGCTCAAAGCCAAGATAGAACCGTATTCTGCAATAGCATCCAGTTTCTTGGCTGCCTGAATCATTTTGTGGAATGATATGGCAGAAATATCTAAAGTCTTGCCCAGCATATCATAATCGAGGTCATCGTAAGTACGTTTTTTACGAACATTGGGAGACATACCGATAGAATGCAAAACAAAATCTATCTTGCCACCCAGCACTTCCATTGAACGCTTGAATACATTTTCCAAATCTTCTACACTCGTAGCATCAGCAGGAATCACTTCGCAATGCAGCTTGTCCGCCAAAGCCGAAACTTCACCCATACGAACTGCCACCGGAGTATTGGATAATGTAATGACAGCACCTTCCTCAACAGCTTTTTCTGCTACTTTCCATGCAATGGACTGTTCATTTAATGCACCAAAAATAATACCTCTTTTTCCTTTCAACAAATTGTAACTCATACCTT
>OIEM01000875.1_pt1 | contig 13871 bp, 5 predicted proteins | sample 1581761 | NCBI WGS metagenome assembly OIEM01 (sample SAMN01760978, study PRJEB22395) | human gut metagenome | reverse complement strand
AGGAGACGTATATGGGTAGGAGGTGAAATGGGGGTATCTGTTTATAATCAGATAGGAACAGATTTCCTGGCCAATACAGATTTCCATATAGACCCGATACTACAGCAGGCATTTGTGAATTGCTTTTATGAATCTACATCGGGATATATCTGGATCGGGACACGTAGCGGACTTTTCGCTATGAAAGAAGGAAGTAAGGAGCTATTGCAATATACCACGACAGATGGTTTGCCGAGTAATGTTATTTATGGCATCATGGAAGATGCTTACGCTCGTTTGTGGATAAGTACCAATCAAGGTTTGAGTTGCCTGAATCCGGAAAATGGAAAGTTCCGTAACTTTACTATATTGGACGGTTTACAGGGAAATCAGTTTAATGCCGGATCTTATTGCCGTCAAGATAACGGTTACATGTTGTTCGGGGGTGTCAACGGTATTACATTATTCCGTCCGGAAACACTGATTGACAATCCTTATACTCCTAAACCGGTAATCAACAAGCTGTTTGTTTACAATAAGGAAGTCCTTCCCAACGACGAAACGGGAATATTGAGTGAAACGGTTGAATATGCAGATCATATCACCCTATCCTCTTCTCAGAATTCATTCGCCATATCTTTTGTAGTGTCCAACTATATCGCTGGCAAACACAACACTTTTGCTTATAAACTGGAAGGGTATAATGACGAGTGGTACAGACAGAACGATACCAGTCCGGTTTCGTACTCTAATTTACCGGCAGGTGACTATACTTTTTATATAAAAGCAGCGAACAATGACGGTAAATGGAATGAAGAACCGACTGTACTTCATATTCGCGTCCTGCCTGTTTGGTACTGTACCTGGTGGGCACTTTCATTGTTTGCTCTGTCTTTCATGTTGGTGGTATTTGGCATCGTCCGCTATTTCTGGTTGCGTAAAAGTATGCAGGCTGAAATTCTTATGGAAAGACTGGACAAGGAGAAACAGGAAGAAATCAGCCAGATGAAAATCCGTTTTTACGTTAATATATCACACGAATTACGTACTCCGCTCACCCTGATTGTAGCACCACTGCAAGAATTGCTAAGTCGCATATCCGGACATTGGGAACATGAACAGTTGCTGTATATACAAAGAAATACCAACCGCTTGCTGCATCTCGTCAATCAGTTAATGGATTACCGACGGGCAGAGTTGGGAATCTTTGAACTAAGACTGGTAAGTGCCAATGCCTACAAAAGAGTTTTGAATAGCTTCATGAACTATGAAAGTTTGTCGAAGAAAAAAGATATAGACTATAATTTCTATACGGAATTGCAGGACAAAGAACTGTTATTCGATGAAAACTATCTGGATCTTATTGTTAACAACTTACTGTCGAACGCTTTTAAATATACCGAAGAAGGTGAAAGTATTACGGTAAAACTGTATCAGGAAGCAGGTGATCTTGTACTGCAAGTTACAGATACAGGTATCGGTATTCCCAAAGAAAAACAGGAGAAGATTTTTGAGCGGTTCTATCAAGTGGAAAGCGGACGTGAAGGAAGCGGTATTGGTCTTTCCCTGGTACAACGGCTGGTTGAATTGCACCATGGAAGAATTGAGTTGGAGAGTGAACCCGGAAAAGGTTCTACTTTCTCCATTTACCTTCCGCAAGATAAATCTGTATATAGCCGTGAAGAACTGCTTGGAGGGGAAGAGAACGCAGACAATCAACGGGTATACTCTACGAATGCGCACGACGTATATATCGGTGATGAAGAAGAAGCCGATACAGAAAGCGAAGAAGATGAGAATACAAATAAACGAGGAACACTCCTTGTGGTGGAAGACAATAAAGAATTAAGGCAATATCTGGTCAATGGATTGTCCGGCTTATTCAATATGCTGGAAGCTGAAAATGGGCAAAAGGCATTAGACATTCTGAAAGAGAAGGAAGTTGACCTGATTGTAACGGATGTCATGATGCCCGTAATGGATGGTGCCAAATTATGTAAGTTGGTAAAACAAAACTTACGCACCTGTCATATTCCAATATATATGCTGTCTGCCAAAGCAGATATTAAATATCAATTGGAAGGTTTACAGGTAGGAGCAGATGATTACATAGCCAAACCTTTCTCGATGGCAATATTGAAAGCAAAGATTATGAACATGCTGCGTACACGCCACCGCATCTTCGAACACTATTCCAATACCACCGAAATAGAACCGGAGAAACTTACCAATAACACGATGGATGAAGAACTGCTCAGAAAAGCGATTGCAGTGATTGAAAGGAACATGGACAATGTAGAATTTTCTACAGAGCAATTTGCGCGTGAGATGAATATGAGCCGTTCTAATCTACATCTGAAATTAAAAGCAATAACAGGAAAGTCAGCTATCGACTTTATCCACAAGATACGCTTTAACCGCGCATGTCAGCTTTTGCAGGAAGGAAAATACAATGTTTCAGAAATCAGTTTTATGGTAGGCTACAATACTCCTTCTTATTTTGCAGCACGCTTCAAGAAGTATATAGGTTGTCTGCCTACCGAATATGGAAAGAAATAAGATATGAGAAAATATAAGATGTGGACACTACTCATTGTTCTGTCCTTGTTAGCAGCATGTAAACAACCCCAATCATTAACCCCTTCTGTCAGTGAAGTCGCACAAATTAAGGCAAATGGTACATCCATCCGGCTTTTCTGTTTGACAAACAGGAATGGAATGACAATCAAAGTCACCAACTTTGCCGCCTCGCTAACGTCCGTTTCCGTACCCGACAAAAAGGGGAACTTCGAACAAGTAGTACTGGGCTTCGATAGTTTAGAAAGTTACTTGGGAAAGCATCCTAAATTTGGTGCCACTGTAGGCAGATTTGCCAATAGAATCAAGCATGGCGAGTTTTGCCTGGATAACCAGATCTTTCAACTTGAAAAGAACAGTAAAGGAAATTCTGTTCATGGCGGAAGCCGGGGATTCAATACTCAAGTATTCGAAACGGATACCTTTTATGTAGTGAAAGACACGGCAATAGTTGTCTTTTCTTATAAAAGCGCTCACCTTGAAGGAGGATTTCCCGGCAATCTGAATCTGTCAATCGCTTATAAACTGACTGATCGCAATGAAGTAATCCTGGATTATACGGCAACCACGGATCAGCCTACTGTTGTAAATTTCACCAATCACAGCTACTTCAATCTGACCGGCTGTAAAGAGCCTGTACTGAACCATCTTTATACATTACATGCGGACTCAATTACCCCGGTAGATTCAACAGGAGTCCCTACCGGAGAGCTGAAGGCAGTTACAGGAACGGAATATGACTTCAGAACTCCACGAACAGCCGAAAAACAAATCCGACGGATGATGGGAAAAACTTATGATATCAATTATAAACTAAATAAACACCCGGATTCTTTGGAATTAGTAGCTACAGTCACCGAACCTGTATCTGGAAGAATACTAAAAGCATACACCACTGAACCCGGGATGCAATTTTATATTCCAAGTTCCAACATGGATTATCTGAATGGGCATGGCAATAGAAAGTACGGTAAATACTATGGATTCTGCCTCGAAATGCAGCATTTCCCAGACTCCCCCAATAAGCCCCAATTTCCTTCTACAGTATTGCGACCTGGCGAAATCTACCGGCAGACAACAGTCTATAAATTTGAAAATTCACCAGCAACGAAATGCCACCTCCGTATCAAGTCAGTACCTCCTCCGTACTGAGTCCGTATCTATGAGTATGGAGATACTACGGAGATACTACGGAGGAGGTACGGACATGATACGGAGATACCTCAATGGTCTTTCAGCAATCAATCCTGCATATTATTTCTTTATTGAATAAAGACCCCCCTTCCATAGGGCTCTGTGGCGCACATTTTACACAAAAACATTCTAAGGTGAACAATATTAGCATGCAAAAAGCATAAAATTGGGAGTATCAAAAACAATACTTTCCCACTTTTTTTTGCGCTTGCAGTAAGTTTGCCGTCACAAAAATGATCTCTAAAGTTAAACCTTAGATTTATTTATTATGTTCAAATTAAAAGAATCTATTTTATTGTTTTTCCTCGCTTTCGTCAGTACGATTGCATACGCGCAAAGTCTGACAGTTACTGGTAAGGTAGTCGATAGCGAAGGTTATGAAGTTATTGGAGGTAGCGTTATTATTAAGGGTGCTGCCGGTATTGGAACTGTTACTGACATAGATGGTCACTATTCGCTGAAAGTGAACGATGCATCTAAAGATGTATTAGTTTTTTCGTATGTGGGAATGACTCCCCAGGAAGTGAAAGTCAACAATCAGAGTGTTATTAATGTAACGTTGCAGGCAGATGCCGTACTGCTGGACGAAGTTGTAGCCATCGGTTATGCAACTGTAAAACGTAAGGACCTGACCGGTTCTGTTGCTTCGGTTAATAGCAAAGAACTTTCGAAAGTTCCTACCAGTGATATCACACAAGCCCTTGCCGGCCGCATGGCAGGTGTGCAGGTTATGCAGAGTGAAGGTGCTCCCGGAGCTTCCATTTCTGTTCGGGTTCGTGGTGGTATTTCCATTACTCAAAGTAACGAACCTTTGTATATCATTGACGGTTTCCCCAGCGAAGACGGTATGTCTACCCTTGACCCGGCGGAAATTGAAACAATCGACATCCTGAAAGACGCTTCTGCTACAGCTATCTACGGTGCACAAGGGGCGAACGGTGTGGTTCTGATAACTACTAAGAGAGGTAGAGCCGGTGAAGCTAAGTTTTCTTACGATGGTATGATGGCTGTAAGTCGTCAGACCAAACGTTTGGATATGCTCAATCTCCGGGGCTTTGGAGGTTATTATAATGATTTTGTGGCTTCAGGCTTCGGTGGTGTGAAAGAAGATCCTTATTATAGTGATGTTTCTCTGTTGGGAGTAGGTACTAACTGGCAGGATGCCATTTTTCAAACAGCTTTTCAACAACAACATCAAGTGTCGGCACAAGGTGGTACGGAGAAAATCCAGTACTATGTATCGGCCGGTTATATGGATCAGGAAGGTACTATCATCGGTTCTGATTTCAATCGTTTGTCGTTGCGCGTAAATTTAGATGCGCAGTTGAAGAAATGGCTGAAGTTGGGCTTGAGTGCTACATTTGCTGATTCTAATGATGACATAAAGCTGGCTGATGGTGCCGAAGGTATTGTCGGTTTCGCTTTGACTTCTTTGCCTGAGGCTCCTATTTATGATATTGATGGCAACTATGCCTCTTTTGCCCGTGAGAACTACAGCATTCATAATCCTATTGCCAAGGCTATGGAGCACAATAATATGTTGAATCGCAAGAAACTTTCAGGCAATATTTACGCTGAATTGACACCTATCAAGAATATTACATGGCATGCGGAACTAGGTTATGATATTGGTTACAGTAAGGCGGAAGTGTATAATAACGCTATAGACTTGCCTAACTGGAAAGAAGCTAATGAAAGTAGTATTCAGAAAAATAACAATACTTTCTGGCAGTTGAAGAACTACGTGACTTATAATAACACGTTTGCCGAGAAGCATTCTGTAAGTGCAATGGTAGGTCAGGAATGCTGGGAAAGTAAATATGACTATACTAAAGTTGCTAACTCCAATCTGCCTTCCGATGCTGTACATAACCCGATGCTGGGTACCAATACTCCGACCATCGGTGCTGGTTTTGGCAGCAGTTCCATGGCTTCGTTCTTTACCCGCTGGACCTATAGCTATGACAACCGTTACAATGCTACCTATACTTATCGTTACGACGGTTCCTCAAACTTCGGCCCAAACAATCGTTGGGCAGGATTTCACTCTTTCGCTCTGTCTTGGCGCTTTACTAATGAGAAGTTCATGAAGAATATTAAATGGATTAGCAATGGTAAATTCCGTGCTGGTTGGGGGCAGACTGGTAATTCCAGTATTAATTCTTATGTGTGGGGTGTGAATATGCAACAGGTGTATACCTCGCTTGGAGCCGGTTACCGTCCGCAGAATATTCCTAATCTGGATGTGAAATGGGAGAAACAAGAACAGATCAATCTGGGACTTGACCTCGGTTTCCTCAATGATAGAATTAATGTAACTCTCGATTGGTATCAAAAGGAATCCAAGGATATGCTGATGGATTTGCAGATGCCTACTTACATGGGTACCTCGGGCAATGATAACTCTAAACTGCGGGCACCGATGGGTAACTACGGACACATCCGTAATACCGGATTAGAGTTGACGCTGAATACTCACCCGTTGGTTGGTAATTTCCAGTGGGACTCAGAATTCCAGATCTCTTGGAATAAGAATAAGTTGATAGCCTTGAACGGTACAGCCAGTTCGGCCATTATGGGTTATGCGCAATGGGGAAGTACATTAGTAAGCCTTTCTGATACAGGCGAAAGTCTCTACTCTTTTTATGGATATGTGACAGATGGTATTTATCAGGACCTTGCCGATTTGCAAACTTCACCCAAACCTGTGAAATATCCGGCGAATGGAGTGTTTGATGGTGCTAATACTGTATATGTGGGTGATATTAAATACAAAGACCTGAATGGTGATGGTGTGATAAATGAGAATGACCGTACCAATATCGGTTCACCCATGCCTAAATTCACATTTGGATGGAACAATACGTTCCGCTATAAAGGCTTCGACTTGAGTATCTTTATCAACGGAAGTTATGGTAATAAAGTGATGAATCTTACTAAACGCAATCTGACTACTATGAGTTCTCCTTGGGCCAATCAACATGCTGATGTTTTGAACCGTGCCCAATTGGAACCGATTGATCCTTCTATTGTATATACCGACGGTACGAAGTGGTACAATCATGTGGAGAATGTACGTGTTGCCAATCCGAATGCTTCTTTACCGCGTGCTATTATCGGTGACCCTAACGATAATGACCGTATCAGTGACCGCTACGTAGAAGACGGTTCTTATATTCGTCTGAAGAATCTTTCGTTGGGTTATACTTTCCCTAAAAAGTGGATGAGCAAGTGTGGTGTGGAGAATCTGCGTGTTTACTGTAATATTCAGAATCTGTTAACCATTACAGGCTATGATGGTTACGATCCCGAGATTGGTGTCAGCACAATGTCACCGAATGTATATGGCGTGGATTTTGGACGTTACCCTTCACCCACTACTTACTCCTTTGGTTTGAATCTCTCTTTTTAACCGTTTAAATAGAATACACATGAAAGTATCAAGACTTAAATATATAGCAATGGGAGCGATACTGGGATTATCTTTTGTATCGTGCGAGGATTTTCTGGACAGACCCAATGAAGATAGTTACAACGATGGCAACTATTTCCAAAATGATGCCCAGACCAAAGTAAGTGTCAATACACTTTACAATTCACCGTGGTACGACTTTTTGAGTCGTGGGTATTACAAGATTCCCGAAGCTTTGTCGGGTAACTTGCTCTTGGGTGGAAGTCCCTATGCCAATTTTACGGTAAATGGTAGTGACGAAGATATGAAGAGTACTTCTAACTCATTGTGGGCTGTCAATGCACAGGCCAATACCATTTATAACCGATTAAAGACAGCCAATGCCTCAGAAAGTGTGAAGAATACTGCTATGGGTGAATGCCTGGCCTGGAAGGCGATGGCTTATTTCTATCTGGTACGTATTTTTGGGGAAGTTCCAATTGTACATGATAATAGTTCGGAAATAGCAGCAGGCAACTACAATGAAAAGTATAAGGTGAAAGCTGCCGACATTTATGAATATATCATTATGACTTTGGAAAAGGCTATTGAATTACTACCGGAGGAGAATCAGGCCGGACGTATAGACAAATGGGCTGCTAAGGGACTGCTGGCTAAAGTCTATCTGACAAAATCCGGAATCAATGCTAATGGTAACGGACAACGAGATGCTGACGATTTGGCTAAGGCTGCCAGTTATGCAAAAGATGTCATCAATAATTCAGGAAAACAACTGATGGCCAATTATGAGGATATTTTCAAAGGGGAGAATGATCTTTGTGAAGAGAGCTTATTCGGCTGGCGTTGGACTGCCGAACAAAATAATTATACTTGTGGAAACTGTCTGACCTCGGAACTTGCTATGAAGGGCTTTGAAACATACCAATGTTGGGGTGACTGGACTGCACCTTCCGTTGACTTACAAGATGCGTTTGGTGTTTCTCCGCTCGATAATCCTACTCAGCGAAATCAGAGTGATGCTCGTCGCAAGGCCACAATGATGATGGCTGGTGATAAGTACAGTTACTGGTGGCAGGACAAGGGAGGATTTAATTATTTGGATTTCCTGTATGATAAAGAATATGCACCAGGCTCTAATGATGGTCTGCAATCGGGTACCGGTGCCAATATCGCCAAACATCTTTATGGAAATACAAACGATCATATTAAAACTTTTGGTATCAGTCCGGGGCAGCAGTGCAGTTCACTAAATACTCATGTACTCCGTCTGGCCGATATATATCTGGTTTATGCCGAAGCTGTAATTGGTAATAACAATTCTACTACAGACGCAAGTGCTATTGATGCTTTTTACAAGGTTCGTCAACGTGCTGTTTCTGCTTATGAAAGACCCGCCAGTATTACACTTGATCAGGTATTGAAAGAACGCCGTTTGGAGCTGGCTTTCGAAGGTGACTATTGGTTTGATCTTGTTCGTATGTCCTATTACGATGTTAATAAGGCTATGAATATCATTAAAGCGCAGCGTCGTAATGGCTATTATGGATTGCCCGACCTCTACAAGGAGTATAAGATGAATAATGTATGGAATGTGGATGAATCTTCCATGTACTACGAAACCAATACTCCGAAACCGAATGTAACCGCATCTATTTTTAAACTTCCTCTTCCTGACGAAGATGTGGTGTATAACCCTCATTTATTGGAAGATGCTCAGCACTTGGATGTAAGAGCAGAGTTCGTTTATTAATCAGTTAAACAGTAATGAATATGAAAATGAATATATATTTCAAAGGGTTGGTAGTAAGTCTGCTGCTGATTGCGGGAATGTTTACTTCATGTGAGGACCAACCTGATAAGTTTGAGCTTACCGGTGGTCTGCCCCAAGTGAGTTATATACGTATGCCTTATTTGGCACAATCGGACTCTCTCATCGTGGAGGCAAGCCTGAAATCTATTATTTGCCTTGTGGGTGATAACCTTACAAGTATCAAGGAACTCTATTTTAATGATCAAAAGGCACAGTTGAATACCAGCTATATCACATCTCATACTATGATTGTTCAGATTCCTGATAATATACCTGAAGAAGTGAGTGACAAAATTTATATGGTGACTGCCGCGCAAGATACAGTAGAATATGGTTTCCATGTGATAGTTCCCAAGCCAATGATAGCTTCTATGTCGTGTGAATATGCCACCGCCGGAAGTGAAGTGACTCTTTATGGAAATTACTTCATTGATGATCCTAATGTACCGCTTACTGTAACTCTTCCTGATGGAAAGCAACTTACTACGTTTACAAAGCTCACTAATAGCACTATCACTTTCAGAATGCCCGAATGTGATACAGAGGGTTCTATTCGTGTAGCGTCTATTTATGGCGAGAGTACTTCTACATTCCACTATCTTGATTCACGTGGTCTTATGTTCGACTTTGACGGAAAGACTGGTTTGAGTAATCACGGTTGGCACGAAAGAGAAATCAAGACGGATGAAACTTCACTTACAGGCAACTTTGTCCAGTTGGGTGACGGTACATCGAAAATGAGTGTGGACGGTGCTTGGAACGATGCTGTATTTGCATTCGAATATTGGTGTGGTTCGTGGGATAAATTGCAGAATGTGACATCGGGCGACGGCATTGCATTGCATAATCTGGTAGATTTCACAGATTTTGCTAATATGGCCTTGAAGTTCGAGATGTATATTCCTACGTCTAATCCGTGGAGTGCGGGTGCTATGCAAATTTGTTTTGCAGGCTATGACAAGGTGACACTGAGTGGTAATCCGATAGAAGGCTTTGATGGTGTTGTTGCAGGAGCCAATGCCAAGGTATTTAATGGAGAAGATGGTTTGGGGACATACGGTCGTGCGTTGTATCGTCCTTGGATGGATACCGGTTCTTACGATACCGGTGATAAATGGGTAACTGTAACCGTGCCTATTTCCAACTTTACTCTCGACCGTTTAGGAGCAGCGGCTGAAAGTGTTCCCAGTTCACCGGGAGATTTTGCCAGTCTGACATTCTTTGTTGTAGGCGGAGGAGTGAATGGTACAGAGTGTACGCCGATTATCAAGCTTGATAATATCCGTGCGGTTCCCAATAAATAACCTTTAAAGATACTATAGATATGAACAAGACATATAAACTTTCGGCACTTTGGATGATGTGCCTCATACTCTTGGGTTGCTTGTCATTTTCGGCCTGCGATGATGGAGATGAAGAAGATACTAACCAATATAAAGGTGGTATCAGTTTGAATGTGTTTGGTCCCAGTCCTGTAGCCCGTGGCGGTGAACTCCGCTTCCTGGGTAGCGGAATGGACAAGATACAATCTATATCTATTCCCGGATGCGGGGAGATTACTGATATAGAAGTAATCAGTGCGAATGAGATACGTGTAACCGTTCCTCAAACGGCTGAAGTGGGATATGTCACTCTGAAAACACCTACGGGAGAGATTACTACAAAGACTAAGATTACTTATACCGAGCCTATAGGCGTAGAGACGATTACACCTAATCCGGTGAAACCAGGCGAAGTACTTGTCATCAAGGGTGAATATCTGAATCTTATCAAAGAGGTAATCTTCTTTGAAGAGTTGCCAGTGGGTGAGGACGACTTCATAGCTCACTCACGCAAGGAAATCCAGGTGAAAGTTCCAATGGAAGCAAGAACCGGTGACGTGACTTTGGCTGATGCTTCTTCCGAGGATTCCGATGCTTTGCGTAATTTAATCCATGTGAAGGGACTTGTTGTTATTTTGCCTTCTGTGGAAGCACCGCTTGATCTGACAGCAAAGAAACCGGGTGATGAGATTGTAGTGAAGGGGAAAGACCTTGATTTGGTGAATATTGTGAAGATGCCGAATGGGGAAGAAGTGGAATTTGATTATGCCAAATCAGGGGAAGGTGAAGAAACTATCACATTTATATTACCAGAGAATGCAACGAATGGCGCTGTTGTGATGATTCCCGCTTCAGGTGTGGAAGTAGCTATTGCCAACATTGGCATGGCACTGCCTGAAAAAGTGGTAGCAACTCCGGATAGCGGACTGCGCGGTGGCGACATGATTACATTGACCGGTATCAACATGGAACTGGTGACTACTGTTACATTCCCAGGTGTGGAAGAAGCTGTGGAACCTGCTTCGAAGAGTGCTACCGAGGTGGAAGTGGTGATGCCTGTCGCAGCCATCAGTGGTGAATTGTTATTGAATACGGCAAGTGGTACTTCTGTACCGGTGGCTATTACCACTCTAAAACCTGAATTCATGGCATTTGTCAATGATGTCGTTTCTTTGGGCAGTGATGTAATTATTCAGGGTAAAAATCTTGATTTAGTGGCTAAAGTGGTTTATACCGGGGGCGCCGAAGTGGAAGTAACTCCAACCTCTACTACGGAGTTGACCATCGCTATGCCTACAATGGGTACTGAATCGGGTGTATTAACCTTGGTAATGGGCAATGGTGAAATGGTGGAAACCGGTAAGCTGACTATTAATGCTCCTGAGTTCTGCTACATTCCGGTGCTACCGGGAGAGGATGAAGAACTGAGGGGTGGCGAGGTGCTTCAGCTCAAAGCAGAGAATGGTGATAAACTTACCGGTGTACAGGTGAATGGGACAAACGTACAGTACATTCTTACTCCTGATGGCAACTTGTTTGTCAATATTCCTCAGATGGCAGGTGAAGGCAGTACAATAAAACTCATCTCTTCCAATGGTTCTATAGAATATACCATTGACTTTATTCCTGCTACTGAAATAGAGAATGTTGTCATGAATGAAATGCGTGACCTTGGTTCATGGGCTGGAGAAGATGCTGGTGGTACTTTCAGATTATATAAAACAGATCTTGTTAAAGCGGGATTTGCCGTTGGTGCTAAGCTTCGTTTCTATGTCAAGGCTTATAAATATACGCAAATACAGATGAACGATGCCAATTGGGGAGGATATAACACGCTGCAATACGAAGCGGATGAATGTCCTCCGATGATCGAAGTAAATGTAACGCAAGAATTGTATGATAAGATTATGAATACATCTGATGGCTGGAGCGATACCGGATTTATAATTCAGGGTGAAGGATGTATTGTTAATAAGGTTTCTGTATGGTATGAAATTTCTATGAAAACCTATTTGTGGAAAGGCTCTTGCGGACCTACGAATTGGAATGGTGATTGTGTTGTAATTATTGCGGATGATGATAAGAAACTACTGAAACCGGGAAAGACTATGGGGTTTGAGTTCTATTGTGACTCTGCCACCGATTATTGGCAAGTGGAATTTATGAACTCCTGGTGGAATACGCTTCCTTCATTGATGAATGCTGACGGCTCTCGCCACATTTGGGAGTTTGCCGCTACAGACACTTCTCTCACCTATGTAATGACTCAAGCTGATATTGACTTAATAAATAGTGCTGATTTGCTATTTGGTGGTAATGGAGTTGTGATTACAGCTGTTTATGTGGAATGATAAAATTAATAGAATAGCATCGATTATGAAAAATATGAATATAAAATGGACGCTTTTGCTTGCGGCAATATTCTCTTTCGCCGCTTGTGATACCGATGTCGAATATGATATTCCCGAAGTGGAGGCACCTGTACTGGTGTCCACCACTCCGGAGGCGAATGCTGCCAAAGTGAAGAAAGGCGAAATCACCATTGAGGTGAAGTATGACAAAAACGTGTTCTTTGCTACGGAAGACTTGAAGCAAATTTCGTTTACGGGTGGCACGCTGATTAGTGCTGATGTATATGGATCGAGTAATGTCTTGGCATTGACTGTAAATGTCCCCGAACGCGAAACCTTATGTACACTCTCAATTCCTGAGGGTGTAGTGCTGGGACCGAATAAGATGCCTGCTCCGGCAGTATCTCTTCAGTTTACTACCATTGCTTTGGACAAAACACCGGTAATGGCTGTTTCTACCAATGCTGTGAAACTTTATGATTATCTGCTCGCTAATTATGAAAAGAAAGTCCTTTCGGGTATGATGGCCAAAGAATCATGGAATACGGATATGGCTGAACGCGTGTATGAGTGGACCGGTAAATATCCGGCACTCAATACTTTTGACTACGGACATCTGGCATGGTCTTTGGCTGGCGCCAATTGGATAAACTATGGTGATATTACTCCGGTAAAGAATTGGGCTGATAACCATGGGATTGTATCATGCATGTGGCATTGGAATGTTCCTAAGTTCGCTCCCTTAGAAGAAAGTATTGCCGCTACTGTTTGGGAAGGAGAAAAATCGACGGGCAACTGGGCTGAAAGCATTGATCTCCGCAAGAGTGAAGGCTTCGATACTTCTGTATTTGATAATGCAAAAGCCGGAGACTACATCATTGTCAAAGTGAAAGATTTGGATGCCGCTGTCGGTTGGTGGCAAGGTTCCGTGAAGAATGCCTCTTGGACAGATTTAGTGACCGGGTCAGGTGTGGTGGAGTTAACTTCTGCTCAAACTTCCTATGCTGTCCGGCTGACTGAAGATGCCTTGAATGAGGTGAAAGAGAATGGTTTGGTTATCAGTGGATGCAACCATACGGTTACGGGCGTTTACATCGGTACACCTGCTACGGTTTATGACTTGGGGACGGATTATACTTATAAACCTGATGAGACGACTTTCGATGCTGCCAACGCTACGGTGGAAGGCACTTGGGAAAACAAGGTTTTCACTTCGGATATGGCTG
>OIEM01000868.1_pt1 | contig 13926 bp, 9 predicted proteins | sample 1581761 | NCBI WGS metagenome assembly OIEM01 (sample SAMN01760978, study PRJEB22395) | human gut metagenome | reverse complement strand
AAATCTTTTTCCATGCCTCTCTCCTTCACACTTTCCCCTCAGGGAATCTGCTGTCTTCTTCGTTCCTCTGATTCAGATCATTCTGCATTAAATAGCTCTGTATGCAAAAGGCCTGCCACAGGCAGCTTCTCTTGCATCCTTTGCCATTAAAAACCAAGTGGCTCATCCACGAGAATGATCTTAAACCGGTTCTTGATCCTGCTGAATCTTGTCACCAGAATCTCTGCACAGATACAGTCATCACTCTTACAGTTAAAGCAGCTTCCATTCTTTACACACGGAGTATTAATGCCAAATCTCTGTGCATTGATCGGCCCTGCCTCATTTCTTGCACGGCTCATGGCATCTTCCTGTGTCTTTACTACCTTGTTCATTCCGACGATCAGAAGTACATTCTTCGGGCCGAATGCATAAGCTGCAATACGGTTTGCATTTCCATCAATATTAATAAATACACCATCTTCACTCATCGCATTCACACTTCCAAGAAACCAGTCCGATGTAAATGCCTTTAATGCGATCTCATGGCGTTCTTCCACTGTAGCAGCTTTATCTCTGTCATAAAATACATAATCATCGGAACAGACTGCATCGATCAGACCGCACTCTCTCACCGAAGCTGAACCGCCCATATTGATCGTACTTCCCTTTGGAATCAGTTCCAGTGCTTTCTTCACTGCTTCTTCTTTCGTCTTCACATAATATGCTTCCATATTTCTGGATTCAAGTGCCTTGACAACTCTTTTGCCAAGTGCCTCATTTCTCATCTCTCTGACATCCATTTTTTGACCTCTTTTCTTTTATGCAGTAAAACCAGTATACCACGAATTTCTTTTTTATGTTGTTAAAATCTCTGCATCCGCAACGTAATATTCTTCCCCCGTTTCCAGGCAGAGACATCCCAGTCGTCCTCCAAATGCAGGAAATGCCGCTCCACAATCTATATCCGTCAGCCATCCATCCTCACTGTGCCAGATCTTTGCCGGTCGATTCGTATTTCCACGAATCGTAAAAGCCGGTACATGACCGACCACCGAATGATATCCGGGAATCCCTTTCCCCCGATCAATCATTTCAGTACTCCAAAGCATTCGTTCTTTTCTTTTCCAAAATGAAAGCACCTCTTCTGTACAGGCATGGGCAAGAAGCCAACATTCCCCATCAATCCTCAGCTTTTTATATAAAGGCATTTTCCTCATAAATTCCACATATTCCGGCAGTCTTTCCCTGGTTCTGCGACTGTCCATCAGAAAATCATAAGTATTATAATAGTACCGGTTGTGAATCTTATCCGGTACTGTATCATACCAATCCACAAATGCGTCCTCATGATTTCCTTTTAATGCAATGATATTTTTCCGTTCCATTGCCAGATCCAGCACACCTGCCGGGTCAGGTCCCCGGTCAATCAGATCTCCTAAAACATAAAGTCTGTCTGCCTCTGAAAATGCAATCTTTTCCAGCATCTGATCCAGAAGATGACCCATTCCATGCACATCAGAGATTGCGTATGTTCTCCCCATCTGCTTTTCCTCCCTGCCTTTTCAACAGTTCCCGAATTGTATATGCCACACCAGATTCTATATTGGACTTTGTTATATACTTTGCAGCCTTTTTACTTCTTCGTCTCCATTTTCCATTGCAACCGCTGCTCCAATTTCTGCGTTCCTGAAAAGTATACCTTTTTTCTTCAAAAAAAGAAAGAGCCTGATGTGATATGATCTCAACTTGCATCACACCACACCGGACTCGTTCTTATATTATGATGTCGTGGGCTTTTGACCCCGACATCATCTTAACTTATACTCCGCTCCATTCTACAGAGTCAGCAATCCGATCAACCCTCAATCGCGATTGTCTTCTTTGCCTCTACTGCTTTTGCAGGTTTCTTCGGAACAGACAATCTCAGGATACCGTTCTCATATTTTGCTTTGATATCTTCGTCTGTCAGATTCTCACCGACATAGAAGCTTCTCTGCATTGCTCCGGCATAACGCTCCTTACGGATGTATTTACCTTTCTTATCTTCCTCGTCTTTATCAAGACCCTTAGCTGCAGATACGGTCAGGTAACCGTTCTCAAGTTCAATGCTGATCTCATCTTTCTTAAATCCCGGAAGATCAATATCTACTTCATATCCCTCATCATGTTCACGGATATCTGTCTTCATCATGTTCTTAGCGTGCTTACCATATAACGGATTTTTCTTTCCCCAGAAATCCTGCTCAAATGGGAAGTTCATCCAATCATCATCAAATAAGTTTTCTCCAAAAATACTAGGCATCATCATAAGTCATTTCTCCTTTCAATGCTAACTTTGTTGCCCCTGCGGGAAATCCCACAGTTTATATAAGCTGCTTTCGCAGTTGTTGCCAGAACAAACCCGGATGACTTTTTCTTATTTTCTGTTCTTTATTTCTTTGTCTTCCTTTGTTCTAGTTATTATATAGCACGTATTGTTAGCACTGTAAAGTGTTGAGTGCCAATTTTTTAAATTTTTTTCTAAAATCCTTATCTACATTTTTTTCTTATAATATTCAATCTTTTTTTGCCAACTTGAATTATTGCTCCAGCCATTACAACCAATGTCATCCAAAGAATCGGTGTTGTTTCATCACCTGTTACCGGAACCTTATTTCCATTCGGTTTCTCTGGCTTTCCAGGTTTTTCCGGTTTCTCCGGTTTTCCAGGCACGTCTGCTTTTTCCAATGCAGCAATAGCATCTTCAATTCTCTGAGCCATAGCATCAACTTCTGTCTGCTCATCAATCTTCTTACCACGTACAACTGCGGCAATTGCTTCTTCTACCTTACTGAAATCCTTATAGTCTTTTTTATTTAGTTTCTCTGCTTCGGCAATGGCTGCATCTACCTTTCCATACTCTGCATCTTTCATAATCAATTCAGCTTTTGCAGCTTCCAAATTAGTCAAAGCTTCATTAACTTGCTCTTGAGTTGCTTTTCCATCTGCTAAAACTTCATTTGCAGCCGCTAATTCATCTGCAATCACATCAAAGTTTTCATAATACGCTTCATTTAAACCAGCCACTGCATCTACTGCTGCCTGTAATTCTGATTTATCTGCTTCAGGTTCTACTGCCTTTGCAATTCTTACAATCACAAAAGAATGTTTCTTCAGATTGATGATTGGATTTCCTTCCAATTCAACTTCTGCATCTTCTGTAACCTGCACAGCTGTAGGCTCCTCCGGTGTATTTGCAGCTGTAATAGAATCTGTTTCCAGCTTTTGGATTGTCATCTTATTCCCTGCAACATCAGTTCCTTCTATCTGTAATGCAATATTACGATCTCTATCTCTGTCTGCATTAACAAGCGCAATATACAAATTTCCTTCTGCATCTTTACTTGCAAGAGCTGATAATGTTTCTGCTCCGTTTGCCATGGTAGGAACTTCACTAAATTCCGTTTTTACGATATTATCCCCAAATCCAGAATTCAACATTTTAAATACATACGCTGATGGTGTTGAAAAGAATGTAAACGTACCTTCTCCAGTTGTTGTATTTGCATCCGCACCCTTAACCACCTGGATAACCGCCTGCTGTGTTGGTCCTAAAGAATCTTTGCCATCGCTATACCAATCCGAGAGACAATGTTTTTGAATATAAGGACTTCCCATGCGAACATATTCCATTAATACTTTTGCAATATAAATCGCATGCGTCTGCGACCGCAGCTGTGCCTCTGTATTATTATAAATTCCAAACTCACTGATAACCGGAACTTTTCCTTTTGGCTCTAACAATGCCATCTTATTTTTGACCTTGCCGATTCCACTGACTTCCGCACGCTTCATTGCATTATCATAAAATGCATTTGCATCATTTCCCCCATCAACATGGTCTGAATATGGATGAATTGTCATTCCGTCATACCACTGTTCCGCATTTTTCGCCTCCATCTTATTGATAAAGCCGACCGTTTCATAACTCGTATAAACATTTGCTGTATGTTTTGTACCTTCTATTTTATTGATTTTAGCTGTTGTATCTTTAATTGCTTTCGAAACAGTAATAAATCCATCCCGTTTCACAGAATATGTAGCATAAATATTATTTCCGGCTGTAGGGATTTTACCATTCTTGCCATCACCAAACTTGATGGCACCTGTACTATAATCTACTTCACAATGTGTATCGTTTGGTCCTGATTGACTCAAATCTTCTACCACAGTCCAAGGAGTAAGATGTCCATCTGTTCCGACTTTTACCTGTACACCTTTTTCCATAGCTCTAAACTTTGAATCATCTATAATTTTTCCGTCTTTGTATTCTCCTCCCGGATTTATATTTGCATATCGCAAATATCTTACTTGATTAGGTGAACCATCACTCTGTGATGCTGTTTTATTCCAGTCTTCTTCTTTCACAGTATATCGATCTGTAATCTGTATTGTTCCACCTTCTATGTATGCATCCTCTACACCTTTATTCTGAGCATATTTTGTCCAATATTCTTGAGATGCTGTTCCATCCTCTCCGCCAAGGTTCATCTCATTTCCAATTTCAAAATATCTTACATTATATGGCTCTGTATGACCATTATCTGCACGTACCTGCGCCCAATCAATTCCGCCATTTGGGTTTGTACCAACCTTTGCATTTAAGTACTCTACAAGATCTGCTGCATCTTGTGCATTTCCCCGTCCTAAACTATATACATAAACAATCTCAGAATCTACTTCGTCTGCAAAGGTTGCAATCTCTCCAATACCAAAATTGGGAGCAATTCCCCCCTGTCCCTGATTATTATAAAAGCCATGAATCTGTTTCTTTCTCTGTTCTTTCGGTCCTAAAGTCGTCTTCCAATTGAACAGATTAGAGATGGTACCACCCGGATAACGAATGGAGCCAAATCCTGCATCCTTATACAATTCTACAAATTCATCTTTCATCTTCATATTTTTAGAATCAAAGGTGCCATATCCATTAAACGCATAACGATGATTGATTCCAAAAATAGATTTTGAGTCGATATGCTGTGTTACTTCTTCTGTATTGATTTCCAAATCAATCGGCTGATTTGCCTTATAGTTTTCCATTGCCTTTGTTAGAGTATCTTTTGCAGATTTTAACGTCTCCATCACTGGAGTTCCTGCGGATGTCGCCTCTTTTGCCGCAGAAATCGCCTCCTGTAGTTTTACATGAAGTTCATTCTCCTCCGGCAAACTTCCACTGCTAAGTAACTTTTCGGCCTCTGTAATAAGTACATTTAAATCTACTTTATATAACTCTGTTGCTTTTTCTTCATAAAGGCTCTTTGCCTCATTGTCACTCAAAGCTCTATCATATACATATAGTTCATCAATAAATCCACGCATAGGATGAGGATCTGTAGAACCTGCACTTTTATGAGAACCTACTCTTAGGGTTAACACTTCATCTGTTGCACTATTCCCAATCGTTTTTGCAGTACCATCTAATTCCCCGTTAATATAATATTTTACGGTTTTAGCTTCTTGATCAAACACTACTGTAATATGCTGCCAGTCCCCCTTCTGTACAGCTTTTTCTGTTACTGCTGCACGCTCTCCATTAATAAATGTATCATACTTCCCATCTGATTTTAATGAAAGAAGAGTTCTTCCTGAACGATTTCCTTTATCTTCATGTTGTAAAAGAACCGCTGACGCATTTGTATTAGTCTCTGTGATACTTGTATCATATTTATACCACATAGAAAAAGAAGTTTGTCCGGTACCCGTATTGATATAATTTTCTAAGCTCATATATTTATCTGTACCTGTTCCAAACTTCAATGCTTTTCCAAAAACAGAATTTCCCGTTTCTTCTATTGTAATATCATGTAACACTCCTGTACTGCGATTTCCCTGATCACTTATATTTGAATCAAAATTCCAATGATCTTTTACGTCGCTTTTCCATGATGTCTCTGCCGTAGTTTCAATGCTTTCCGCATATACCGGTGCACCCACCTGAACCAACATAGTCAGTGCAAGAGCTGCACTTGCTACCATTTTCAAGCTCTTTCTTTTCATAAACTTCTCCTTTTTTCTTACTTTTTCGCTATCATTACATACTAATTTCCCCAAACCATTGCTTAAAGCTTATCATTTTTCTTTTCTTAATTCAACCAATTCTTCTTGTTTATCAAAGAAAGAGAAAATGTGAATAATATTACACATTTTCTCTTTCAGATTCAAAACCGATGTCTTTTTATTTTACCTCTATACTATTCCGAACATCACGCCAATTCCCTGTACGAGAAATGCCGCAACCCATGCAATAAAACATTGCCAGACTACTAACCCGACTGCCCACTTTCCGCCCAGTTCTCTTTTTACAGAAGCAATCGCAGCCACACACGGTGTATATAATAAGCTGAATACCAGCAAAGAGGCTGCTGCAAGCGGTGATAATACAGAAGCAATTCCCCCGCCGAACAAAACTTTCAACGTAGACACCACGCTTTCCTTTGCCATAAAACCACTGATTAAAGAGGTACAGATCCGCCAGTCTCCCAACCCCAACGGCCGGAAAATCGGTACTAAAAACCCTGATACTGCTGCTAAAATACTTTTTGCCGAATCCTCGACCATATTTAAATGCAGATCAAAACTCTGCAAAAACCATACCACGATCGTTGCTATTAAAATGACAGAAAATGCCTTCTGAAGGAAGTCTTTTGCCTTCTCCCATAAAAGCTGTGCTACGTTCTTTGCTCCTGGCATCCGATAATTCGGCAGTTCCATTACAAAAGGAACCGGTTCTCCCCTAAAAAGAGTCCCTTTATATAAGAAAGCAATCAAAATACCTGTCAGAATCCCCAATACATATAAGCCTGACATGATCAGACCACCCTTTTTCGGAAAAAAAGCACTGACAAAGAAAGAATAAATCGGTAATTTAGCCGTACAGCTCATAAATGGAGTCAGAAGAATCGTCATTTTTCTGTCTCTTTCACTGGTCAGGGTTCTTGTTGCCATAACTGCCGGAACCGTACAACCAAATCCAATCAGCATTGGAACGATACTTCTTCCTGAAAGTCCGATCTTACGAAGCAATTTATCCATAACAAATGCAACCCGGGCAATATAACCGCTGTCTTCCATCAGTGAAAGGAAGAAGAACAATGTTACAATAATCGGCAGAAAGCTCAGTACGCTCCCCACACCCGTAAATATTCCGTCAATAACCAGACTATGGATCGCCGGATTTACATCTAGGTTCATCAATGCTGTATCCACAGCTGCTGACAACTGATCGATTCCATATTCCAGTACGCTCTGCATCCATGCTCCGATCACGTTAAATGTCAGATAAAATACAAGTACCATGATCCCGATAAAACACGGAATCGCTGTATATTTTCCAGTCAGAATACGATCAATTTTCTCACTCCGAACACGCTCCTTACTTTCTTTCGGCTTCACAACCGTCTGCTCACATAACCGTTCAATAAAATCAAATCTCATATCAGCGATTGCCGCACTGCGATCCAGCCCTCGCTCCTTCTCCATTTGAACCACGATATGCTCCAGCATTTCCAATTCATTCTGCTCCAACTGCAACTGCTTTAAAATCAACGGATCTCCTTCTATCGCTTTTGTTGCTGCAAACCGAACCGGTAAAGCCGATTTTTCTGCATGATCTTCGATCAGATGACTTACCGCATGAATACAACGATGCACTGCTCCGTTGTGATCATTCATATCACAAAAATCCTGACGCAATGGATGCTCCTGATACCTGGCAATATGAACCGCATGCTTTACCAGTTCTCCAACACCCTCATTTTTTGCCGCTGAAATAGGAATCACCGGGACTCCCAGCATCGCCTCCATCTGATTAACATCAATCGATCCCTGGTTTCCAAGTACTTCATCCATCATATTTAATGCAACAACCATCGGAATATCCATTTCCAAAAGCTGCATTGTCAGATAAAGATTCCGCTCAATGTTCGTCGCATCAACAATATTAATAATCGCCTTCGGCTTTTCGTTCAACACAAAATTTCGTGAAACGATTTCTTCACTACTGTAAGGTGACATCGAATAAATTCCTGGCAAATCCGTTACCTGCGTATTCGGATAACCCTTAATAGAACCATCCTTTCTATCCACTGTTACCCCCGGGAAATTTCCAACATGCTGGTTCGCCCCGGTCAGCTGGTTGAATAATGTTGTCTTTCCGCAGTTCTGGTTTCCCACTAACGCATAGGTCAGTCTTGTCTCCTTTGGCAATGGATTTTCATTCTCTTTGGAATGATATTTTCCTTCTTCACCTAAGCCTGGATGCTCTGAAGCTTTAATATTCTTTCGTCCTTCATGACTTCTGCTCCGTTTTCTGATCGGCTCCACCTCAATCTGATCTGCTTCTGCAAGTCGGAGTGTCAGCTCATAGCCATGAATCTGCAATTCCATCGGATCTCCCATAGGTGCAAACTTCACAACAGTTATCTCCGCTCCCGGTATCATTCCCATATCCAGAAAATGCTGCCTTAATGCACCTTCTCCACCAACCTTGCAGATCATCGCACTCTGCCCGATTCCAAGTTCCTTTAATGTCATATCCACACTCTCTTTTCCACTTCTCTTCTTTTGCTTCTTTCTTGAAGTTCACTCTTTGTAGCTTATAAATGAATGCTATTTTGCTTCATTATAACAGTTATTGATAATTTTTACCATTAACAAGCGTGGAAAAGATTGGAATTTCTAATAGAGTCACTTCTGCTACAAATTTTTACAAAACAAATCTAATGTCAATCTCCTCATAAAAAATTGCTGTCTTCTTCATACGTCCCCAGCACTTCTTTGCTGGAATATTTTAAAGTTTCAAACCGGTAAATGATAATGCTATCTTCTTTTTCATTGCTGATTTTTTTCAGTTCATTTTTTAATCTTTTCAACTTAGCTTCTGTCAGATTCCCTTCAAATACCGATTTTTGCACATGACGCAGATACTTTCTGCATATCTTAAGTATTTTATTGTTACGCTTAGTCTTTACATCATATACCAAAATAACAAACATCTTCGCCTTTCATACATATTTATATGGTTTATATTTTTCTCCGGTTTCGATAAATTTTTTTAACTTCTGAATCTCACTTTTAATAACAAAATCATACGTCCGGTCACATCCGTCAATCTGTATCTTCTGATAAAGTTTCCGTTCAAATTCCTGAATAAACTGCTTCTTTCCTTTTCCACTCAAATAAATCCCGTTCTTTTCCACTTCTACAAAATCTTCCGCATCCAACATATTCCGGTTAATTAACGTGAAAAGCGTGCGGTCTACAATAATTGGCTTAAAAAGATCCGCAAGATCCAGATTCAGACTTTCCGGGCGACTTCCAGCGGCATGAACGATCCCGATCCGGATATCAAGCGAGGTTCGATTGATCTCATTGGCAATTTTCTGATAAAGCAACGTATTTCCAAAACTGATCATCGCATTCAGAGGATCTTCCGGTGGTCTTCGTGTCCGTTTCTCAAAAACAAAATCCTCATCCTCCAAAATCCAGTTAAAACACCGGTAATAATGCTGCCTTGCCTGTGCTTCAATCGTCATAAGCTGGTTGACATCTTTTGCTTCATTCATCTTCTGAATCAGACCAGACAAATACTCAATGGCTTCCTTCAATGCAGTTCTCCCCTTACGTCTATGATAATAACGCAAATTTGCCCGCAAATTCGATATTCCGGCAATTTCCAGTTTCCTTGCCAGATCAAGTCTTGCCGCCACATCTTCATACAATTTCAGCTGTTTAAGCTCCGTCTTAATATTCCGTCGGCTGTTCTGAGATACAAAACTTCCGATCTTTTCACCATATTTATTGATCAGGCTTACATTTAAAGCCCTGTCATTTACAAATTCAAAAAAATTGCCTGAAAATATTACATTTGAATAAATGTATAAAGAATCTGTCGTTTCGATGGGAATATATTTCTTACCTTCCGGTCCTTCAAAAAGAAGCGTACAATCCCTTTTCGTAAGGACTCCTTCATTGATGAGATGATAATTTTGATCAATCTTTTTAATCCCGGTCGTATACCAGTCACGGTAAACTGTTCTATAAGCCTTCTGCTCTTTTCTCGCCAGGATCTTTCCCTTTTTCTCTTCAAACTTATACCCAAGATACTTGCGGTTGACTCCCTTAAAAACCCCGGTCTTACTTTTATTGACTGCCAGCTGTTCTCTTTCTGCCAAATGCTTTCTCACATCCTGAAGCTGTTCAAATGCCTGTTCCTGCTCTGCACAGTACACATTAATATCATCACCAAACCTGCAAAAATGATATCCCTTTTCTTCCATATATTTGTCAAGATCATCCAGGTAAATATTACTCAGCAACGGACTCAACGGGCCACCCTGGAGAACCCCTTTCGTCTTCTGACTGCAAATATGATCATCCATCACCGTACAACTAAGATATGCCTGAATCAATCCCAGCACTCTCGCATCCTCAATCTTTCTGCGAATCCGCTTCATCAGAACACCATGGTTGATATTGTCAAAGAAATTTTTAATATCCAGCTCCGCACTCCAGATATTTCCTGCTTCCATATATGCGACTGCCTGCTCAACGGCTTTCTGCGTTCCTTTATTATCCTGGTATGCATAAGAATGAGCTGAGAAATCTCCTTCCCACAGCTTTGCCATCTGCTGATAAACTGCACGAAAAATAAAACGATCAACTGTATTCATCAGCGAGATCGTACGTCTCTTTCCCTTTTGGTTCACAATTTCCTGCTGCCGAATCAGCCCCGGACTGTATTTGCCTTCCAAAATCGTCTTTTTAATCTTATCACCATTGACATTCCAGTATTCGCCCAATTCAGATACTCGTACACCATCCATCCCACTACTGTCATTTTTTCCCTTAAATGATGCCTTAGCTGCGGCAAGATTACTGTCTGACAGTATTTCCTCAATACACAAACTCATATCTGTCTCTCCATGTCATAAAGTTGAAAGTTAGTAGTTACGATCAACAGGTCGGTGCATTCATTGATTTCAAATAAAAATAATGTCTTTGCCTTATGTATTGGCACAAGGAATCCTTGTAGGGAAGGTAATGCCCGACGATAAAACAAATTGGAAAGTTCTAATACCGTACACGTGTCAATTCCTCATAGGTAATGTCCGACAGAAACTTGGAATGTTTCTAAGTGTGCTGATTTTTCAGTGTCAACTCCTCATAGGTAATGTCCGACATTATGATGAAAAAAATATATGATCGGGAAATGTGTCAATTCCTCATAGGTAATGTCCGACCAGAAGATGTATCTGATGATGCAACAACTTCTGAGAAAACAGCATGTGTCAATTCCTCATAGGTAATGTCCGACCAATCGATGGTGCCGTCAGAGAGCTCAAAGAAGAAACTGGTGTCAATTCCTCATAGGTAATGTCCGACGTACTTGGACAACCTTGATTGGACAGTCCAAAAGTTTTGGGTATGCTAGTGTCAATTCCTCATAGGTAATGTCCGACGAAGTAGAAAAAGTTGAGTAAGATTTAACTTTTTGTGTCAATTCCTCATAGGTAATGTCCGACAAATCCTTGATGAAGGCTTTGCTGTGGATGGTGTGGATAGTGTCAATTCCTCATAGGTAATGTCCGACACAATATGAAACATTCTATTATGACAATCTTAGGTGAGTGTCAATTCCTCATAGGTAATGTCCGACCGCACTTCATTGAAAAAGGACTAACTTTCACGATTCCCGACAATCGTGTCAATTCCTCATAGGTAATGTCCGACAGAATGAGAAACTTGATGAAGCTGAGAACATGACTGTGTCAATTCCTCATAGGTAATGTCCGACTGAATATCAAGCTATCAACAATTAGAAAGGAGCTAGAAAGTGTCAATTCCTCATAGGTAATGTCCGACAAGTTTGTGATGTAATATTTTAAACTGATTATAGCACTTAGTGTCAATTCCTCATAGGTAATGTCCGACATTTATCTTGGTAATGCATTCTCCCTGCAGATGTTAGACCTGCAAAGTGTCAATTCCTCATAGGTAATGTCCGACAATTTTTGAAGTAAAGATAAAGGGCTTTTATACAGATCCTTATTCGTGTCAATTCCTCATAGGTAATGTCCGACATTATTGTAAATAATGAAGATCGAAAAAGATTTACAGAAGAACAGGTGTCAATTCCTCATAGGTAATGTCCGACTGGCTCATGGATCGGAAGAGACTCTCTTCTGCCAGAGGGTGTCAATTCCTCATAGGTAATGTCCGACGATGTAATGTTGAAGTATGCTAAGATACTTCAGCATATAGAAACGTGTCAATTCCTCATAGGTAATGTCCGACCAACATTTGGAAAACTTTCATTTCCTTGCCTTTGTGTGTCAATTCCTCATAGGTAATGTCCGACGATCCTATAGCTTTAGGATTTTTTAATGAAGATGCAGATTAATACTATAACTGCAAAAGTGTCAATTCCTCATAGGTAATGTCCGACTAGAATTTTGGGTGCAATTAATGCTCGTGCAAATGTGTGTCAATTCCTCATAGGTAATGTCCGACTGGCAAAGGCTAAAGATATTTTAAAAAAATTTACAGGTGTCAATTCCTCATAGGTAATGTCCGACCAAATGTGCATGAGCAGGAGTGGGATAATTATGAGGAGACAGTGTCAATTCCTCATAGGTAATGTCCGACTAACTGTAATTTTCTCTTTTTTACCTTTAAATTTAATCCCGACTTTTTTAGCTTTTTCATTGTCATATTTATATGTAACAGTAATTTTATCTCCATTGGACAATTCACTATATTTTGATAATTCTACATTTACATCTATATACTGATAGATATCTGAAGGGTCTTTCATTTTTTTCATAATTCTGTCAGGCACTGCTTCTTCAATCTTCTTGCTAAGATCTAAAAAATAAACATTACCGTTTCCAACTCCGTCATAGCCGTCTATTTCAATTTTCCGACATTCATTTAAATCTATCACTTTTGGTCTTGTACTTACAAAAATTACTAAAAGAATAAATAGTATTGCTCCAATTCCACCACCAATCATCGCATATTTTTTCTTTCTTCTTCCTTTTCCGCCTGATAATTTTTCTACAGAAGCCTCTTTTGAAACTCCTGCTCCACAATTCGGACAGAACATTGCTTCTTTTGGAACCTCTACTCCACATTTTTTACATTTTCCCATTTCTTTAGTCCTCCTTCAAATCTTTTCTTCATTCTTTAAGACGAATCACCATCCGCCCTGGTTTTCATTTTTTAAAAAAAGTTACAGAAAAGAAAATCTCTCCCATAACTTTTACTCCATCTGTTCCTGTATTTATTGCTTTTCTGTAATTTCCCCTATAACTTTTTCTCCTTCCTTAGAAATATCTTCCGTAGATATTGGAATTAAGCATGATCACGCCTGTATTGTAAGCTGTCATTTCTGTATAATTTGCTACCTCCAGCAGAAGATTATTAGACTCGCAGATTGCACTGTAGAGCATGTACTGATTGGTACTGATTTCTTCCAGCTGATCGTAAATGTCTTCCAGTTGAGAAATTACGATATTCATTCGCAGTTCCTGTTCATAAAGGTTGTATGCTCCTTCATAGCCACTCAGTGTATTGCACCGGCCGGAAGCAACATATTCATACATCTGTGACACTGCAACCAGATCTCTGTATTTCGGGAAGATCACGTTCAACTCATACAGCTTGTCAAGCAATTGCTGACTCTCTTCCACACTTCTTGTACATTCTGCAAGAATCTGGCGTTTCTCCGGCAGGCTCTCCAGTTCTTCTTGAACACGTTTTCTGTCGGCTGCTACTGCCTTTACATTTTCATCATATGCTTTTTTCTGATGTACATAGCTTTTCACATTTTCTGCCAGCCACCAGACAGCTCCGATCGTAAATACTATAAATATTGCTGTCTACATTCCTTCTGAAAGTATAATA
>OIEM01000852.1_pt1 | contig 14084 bp, 13 predicted proteins | sample 1581761 | NCBI WGS metagenome assembly OIEM01 (sample SAMN01760978, study PRJEB22395) | human gut metagenome | reverse complement strand
CCCTACACGACGCTCTTCCGATCTGTTGCTGGTTGTTGCTGTTGAGTTTTCACCGGATCCTGAGCGTTTGCCACGAAAGAACCACCACAAACAAACATAAACAGGGCTGCTACTAATACTAACTTTTTCATAATCATTTGCTTTTTTAGAATTATACTAAATATATTTTATAGTTGAAAGTTTAGGTTTCCTTTTTGCTTTAGGAAGCTTTGCGCTTACGTAAATTATAGTTGCAAAGCACGTGCCAGAAGATATGAATTTTAGGTAAATGGTTGATAATTAATGATGAAAAGTGAGTGGGGAAGTGTGGCACAGTGTGGAATTGTGTGGAAAGTGTGGAATGGGGTGTGGAAAAATTCCACACTGAGGCTCTGCTCCGTACCAAGACTATAACAAGGTTGCAAATTGGATACCATTATTTATTTAATAGAGGAGTTCTGAATCGGTTGATATTTTGGAAATGTACGGGTGTGGAGAATGATAGCATATAAACCTGTAAAGATGGATAATAGATCTATAATGATAGATAACAAACCTTTTATGATAAATAATAAACCGTTTTCTGTGTTGGATTTGATTACTTTGCATTTATAATAAAACATCTATAAAACTATTATGATTGATAATTCTCAGACCCCTAAAATTTCATTCTGCATTACTTGTAAGAATAGACTTTATCAGATTAAAAAGACTCTTCCTCAAAATCTAGAGGATAATCGCAGATTGCAAGAAATAGTAGAATTTGTGCTCGTAGATTTCGGAAGTACGGACGGACTTCGTAAATGGATATCTGATAACTTTAAACATGAAATACGGTCTGGATATCTAAAGTACTTTTATACAGAAGAGATGGTTTATTGGCATGCTTCTATAGCAAAAAATACTGCGCATATGTTGGCGCAAAATGATATTTTAGTAAATCTGGATTGTGATAATTATACAGGAAGTAATGGTGGTTGGTTTGTTATCTTGCAATTTATAAAGAATGATGGACCTATGTTTTTGCACCAATGTTCTGATGATGGTTTTGACGGTTCATTTGGACGTATATCAATTAAGCGGAATGATTTTCTATCCATTGGAGGATATAATGAAAGTTTAGCACCTGCTGGCTATCAAGATTTAGATTTAATCAATAGATTGATGGCGAAAGGTTACAGACGTATCGAAGTGAAAGATTCCAAATATAATAGAGCAATCAGGAATACTAAAGAAGAAGGAATTGCATTTACTCATTCATCGTTCAAAACATGGCATGAAATGGACGAGTATAATGCAAAAATTTCCCAATCTAATATTCTTGCCGGCAAACTTATCGCTAATGGAGGGAGCTTCGGTATCAGAAAGAATATTTTTGATATAGAAGGAAATGTGCCAAAAGAGGTCGATTCTTTGAAATATGCCCATAAAATCTCTTTCAATATTACTTGTATGAATCGCCTTCATCATATTAAACAGACATTGCAACAGAATATTCACGATAATTTCTTATCTGAGCAGGTTGAATTTAATCTTTTGGATTATAATTCAACAGATGGATTAGAGAGATGGGTAAAGCAACAGGGTGAATTGTTTGATACAGGCATATTCAACTATTACAAAACGATCACCCCTACTTGCTATCATCGAACTCATAGCCGGAATATGGCATTCCGCCTGTCAACAGGAGATATTGTTTGTAATTTGGATGCTGACAACTATTTAGGTGAAGGATTTGCCGCATACATATTGAATCTTTTCTGTATGTCTGATGAAAAAGTATTTTATACTCCAAGGTATTCAGAGAGAGATGTTATTGGGCGTCTTTGTTTATGGCGCAAACATTTCTTGTCTGTTAATGGCTATAATGAGGCGCTTCCCGGATACGGTTTAGAGGATATTGAATTGTATTACCGGTTATGGAAATCCGGAATAGAGCAAGAATTTATTTTAGAAAATCGATTCTGCAAAGCGATTCATCATTCTCATGAAGAGCGTGTTTCGCAAGAATATATGGGAAGGCATATAATAGAAATGTATTTATTTTATATAAATCCGTATCAGACACAAGTATTGCTACGATATCAAGACGGTAGTTATTCTAAAACCATTTTGAAGGATAATATTTATTGTAACTACAACCGCTCGTCCCATTACGAGAATATCAATCAATATTTTCTAGATGAAAAGAATAGAATCATCGGTGGCAAAAATCCGGAAGGGGGACAGTGGGAAGATATTGAAGGCTGTCTGTCTTCTTTCTATAGAGTGGATAATGTTGATTTGCAATCGGAAATACTCGTATATTTATCAGAAACACAAAACTTTTGGGAAATTGAAAGATATGAGTGTGGCGGACTATCTGTCAATCCCAATGGCTTTGGTCAAGGCATTGCCTATAAGAACTTTGATTACGATAATCCTATATTTTTAAAGTAGTTATGAACACAGAATTTATTCGAGAGGGTAATAGAACCTTGTATTGCTTTTCCATATTTTATGCTCAGGATGAGTGGGGAAGAATTTTACCTTTGCTACATACTTATATGATGTCCAATCCTGACATCCATCAATATATGTTTTTCTTGTCGTATGAGAGGGGAGAACATATTAGGTTGATATTCTCTTCTTATACCGTACATGGAGCGATCTTGCAGGAGGCTGTTTATCAGGCTTTGAAGAAGATTGTGGAGAATCATCCGTCCTGTGAGTTAGTACCTACTTTTTATGGAAAAGAATTGTGGGCGCATCATCCTGCTAATGCCGTAGTGAGAAATGCATTTGAGATTTCCCGATATCAAGTATATTGCATTCCATATAGCGCGTTCCTTAATTTAACATCATTACTCATTATACGTCTATTGGCGAATGATTGCAGTGAAGAGGGGCGTACGTCTGTAGCGCTATATCTGTATGTTCAATTATGCAGATCTTCCCGATTTGTTTCTCTCCATGATTATCTTCATTCACTTCATGTTCCGGATTGTACAGAAAATGTGGAAGAAGAAATGGAGCTTATTAGCTTCTATTGGGAAAGTAACCCGGTAGACGAGTTTTTATCTGATATGACGACATTTTATCTTTGGCAAAAAGAGAGGGAGTTTATATATTCTATATTGGGAATTGCAGATGGATTTACGGTTTTGGCCTATAATATTAGAGAGCAATTAGGCTTAATGGATAAAAGTTATTTATACGCTCTTAGCCTTCTTAAAACATGGAGTATGTACACGATAAAATAAATGTAATTTTATGGAAATATTTAGAGAACTACAATCTAACTCTGATGGGATAATGGTTATACGATATTCCTATATGCAAATGATTAGATTTGAGGATATTGTTTGTGTCTATACGGATAGACCATATCTTGTTATTGTTACTAAAGAGAAAGTAAAGAGTCATTTGTTGCAATTTTCTATTAAACAAATGATTGATATTCTTCCTGGTAACTTTTGTATTTGCAATCAATCAACGATTGTAAATGTTGATTATTTGACTGTATGGCAGAAAAGGAAAGAAGAGTATTGGATACGGCTGATTACTGATCATGAATTTAAAGTATCAAGAAGATGTAGAAATACGCTGAAAGGTAAATGGAGATTCGTTTACAAGTTGCCGGAAGTGGAATGGGTTGTAACCGAATAGTATCTAAAAACTGACCGAATTGCATATTTGTGGATTGTATGTGTTGAATATCTGATAGTAAGACTTATATTTGCTGATATAGAAAAAAAATTATTCATTAATTTATGAACCCATGAAAAAATTAGGAAAATTAAAGCTGAACAATTTCAGTGAAATGAGTGAACAGGAAATGAAGTTTGTGATAGGTGGACAATATGATCCAAATGCTAAGAAAGCCTGCCATGAGACTGCACCTACATGTGGTGGTGTATGTGCTCCGGCTTTCATATATGCAAGCGATGGGACACTAACGACCGTAACGAAAACTTGCACAGTTACATATGATCTAGTAACGCATGCGAAAATATGTGCATGCCTTTAGCTTAATGCTCTTGTTGTCGGTAAAATGAAACAGATATTCATTATATTACTATTTGCCGTATTTTCGGTGAAATGTTATGCAGATAACTCTGAAAATGTTGTTGATACTACTAAATATATATTTATTCTGGACGATAAAGTTATTACTGCAAAATATATGTTTGACCATTGGAATGAAATAGAATGGGTCACTACTGCCACTACTGTGCGTGAAGCTGTATTTACAACGGCGGGAGAATATAGAACCCCATTTTACATGTTTCGCACCCGTAAAGAGGAGGGAGGAAACGAATGAAAATAATAATAATTTTAACGATGCTTCTTTTTCCATTTATCTTGGTATACTCACAGGGAAAATATCATATAAATGGCATTTTAAATAATGATTATAATGGGAAATATGTTAAGTTGTTCCAATTTCAAGGGGATACATTGATCACTTCTATTGACTCTGCGAAGGTGCAGAGGGGGGAATTCTTTTTTGAAGGTACAGCTAATGTTGATGAATTTGCTATTGTTACTATTGGAAAGTATCCTTATGTAAAATCGGTAGAGGTCGTTTTGGAAGAGGGAAATATATGTGTATATATGGATACAGCTTTTGTTGCATCCGGAACATATCTGAATGACCTACACAATTCCTTGAATAGTGAAATAAATCGGCTTTATAAATTATATTATGATTTTGTGGAAAAGGAAGATGCAATTGGAAGAGACAAAGCGCACGACGATTATCAGAAATTCATATATAATGCAACGATAGAAAATAGATTGAATTTAGTGGGGCGAAGATTTATTGCAGATAATAAATCAGCGATTTGGCCACTTGAAAACCTAGTTAAACTCCATGAAAAATTAGAAGCCTTACAGAATAATAATTCTTTGGTAACACAGGCTGATATCAAGAAGTTTAAGGAACTTTTGGATAAACAGGCTGCATTTACGAAGAAACAAGAAGAAACTGCTAATTCTCAGTATTTTGATTTCGTATTACAAGATACACTTGGAATACAAAGATCTATATCCGAATATGTTGGAAAATCACGTTTGCTTTTTGTTGATTTTTGGGCATCTTGGTGCAGTCCTTGTCGGGCAGATATACCTCATATTAAAGAGGTCTATGAAAAGTATAAGGATAAGGGATTAAATGTCTTGGCAATTTCATTTGATAGTAATAAAGCGGCATGGAAAAGTGCGTTGAAGAAACTGAAAATGCCTTGGGAACAGCTTATAGAAGTGAATGGTACCAATTCGGATTTAGCGAAAGCTTATCAAATATATGGCATACCTTATGGTATACTATTAGATTCAGAAGGAACGATTATAGCAGTTGGACTCCATGCTCAAAGTTTAGAGGAATTGTTGTTAAAAGAAGGTTTGAAATAAATATGAAATCTAATATATTTACTGTCTTTTTAGATAATGCCAAACTTAAATATACAGGCTTTTCTTATAAATATTACGAGGAACATCCCTATAAATATAGCATGTTGGGATTATCCATGATGTTGAATGATTATGGAATTGCTAATAAAGGTGTTCGTACCCAGACAAAGGATGAGGCTGTTAAAGAATTAGTGCCTCCTTATATCGCTCATATAAATCATGATTTTGTAAATGTTTACGGAAAGACAGACGAGAAAATATTCTATATATGGAGAGGAGTGGATATTAAATCGACCTATAGTGAATTTGTCAAAGTATGGGATGGGATTGCATTGGTTGCAGAACCTGACGAAACTTCCGGAGAACCTAATTATGGAGAGAATAAGAGGAAAGATTTATGGCATACAGGGGTACAAATAGTGTTGGGATGTTCTGTCATGATGCTATGTTTATTGTTTTATTGGCAGAATGTATCCAATAGTGTAGGCACTAATTTACTTTTTTTGCTGAATATTGTTGGAATATATATAGGACATTTGCTTGCAAAGAAACAATTGAACTTTAATAGCAGGTATGCTGATAAATTATGTTCTCTGTTTAGTAAGAGTGACTGTAATAATGTTTTGGATTCCAAGGCTGCAAGGCTATGGGGACTAATTAGTTGGAGTGAAATTGGCTTAGGTTATTTTATCTCGAATATGCTTATCTTGCTTTTTATTCCTCAATATGTAGTATATGTAGCTTTGTTGAATTTGTGTACTATACCTTATGTCTTTTGGAGTATCTGGTTTCAAAAAGTGAAAGTGAAGCAATGGTGTCCTCTTTGTTTGTTGGTGCAGGCTTTGTTTATAGGAATGCTGATTGTGGATGTTGTTTGTGGATATATATTCATGCCGGTAATTCGCCTGAATGAAATAGTATATGTTGCAGCCATTTATGCGATACCTTTTTTATGCATCCATCTGGCTATGTCTGCTTTTTCTGATTTTAATAAAGAAAGAGGGGCTAAATATGAACTGGAAAGCTTGAAAATGCAAGAAGAAGTTTTTGTCACTTTATTAAAAAAACAAGCGAAGTATCCGGTAAGTAAATCTACATCGCAAATTATATTTGGTAATCCTAATGCGGATTTACTTATTAGTGTGTTTAGTAATCCTCATTGTGAACCTTGTGGAAGAATGCACAAACGATTACGAGAATTGCAAAAGAAATTGGAAGACAAGGCTTGTATTCAATATATTTTCAGTTCGTTTGGTGGGGATTTGGATCAAAGCAATAAGTTTCTGATAAGTGCTTACCAAAATAATACAATAGAAAATTCGGAAGAAATTTATGACCTATGGTTTAATGGCGGGAAGTATAATACAACTGATTTTTTTAATAAATATCAATATGATATTAATGCACCTGCTGTAGAACAAGAGTTTAGGACGCATGAGGAATGGAAAAAAGAGACAAAACTTATGGCAACGCCAACCATCCTAATCAATGGTTACGAATTACCTGATGTGTATAAAATAGAAGATCTGATATTCTTTAAAGATTTGCGTATTGAAATGTAATTTATAATTGCTGATTTTAAAAAGAGAAGTGATGAAAAAGTTAGGAAAACTAATGTAAGTGTCTATGATTATATTGAGAAACAGTGTAAACACAACCCTTGGTTGACCGCTGAGGATATGTCTTGGGCAAAAAGAAAGACGAAGAAGAGCAAAGAAGACACATGCAGCTGGAGAAATTCATAGATATCGAATTAATAACCCTTGAGGGAGAACGAAAGTGGTTATCTGAATATGTTGGACATTCCAAATTCCTTTTTATTGATTTCTGGGCTTCATGGTGCGGTCCGTGCATAGCGGATATTCCTAAGATAAAGCAAGTATACGAGAAATATAAAGATAAAGGCCTGGAAGTGCTAAGTATATCTATGGATTATACTAATAAGAGTTGGACTATTGCAATGGATAAGGTGGATATGCCATGGAGGCAGTTTGTATTACCGGCTAATTCTAAAGCCGCAGAATTGTACGCTTTTGCTAGTATTCCTCATGGTATTCTGATAGATCAGGATGGAAAGATAGTGCAAACTTCAGTGACTGGATTCTTCTTGAATGTAATTCTGGAAGCATTGTTGAAAGGGGAATAAAACTAGTATGTAAGAATGAGAAAAACCTTTCCACATTACTCTCAATTGGATGCAATGGATTGTGGACCCTCTTGTTTGCGGATGATAGCCCAGTATTATGGCCGTAAATATTCATTGCAGACCTTACGTGAAAGATGTTATATTACGCGTATGGGTGTTTCTATGTTGGGAATTAGTGATGCGGCGGAAAGTATAGGCTTTCGTACTTTAGGGGTAAAGACTGATTTTGAACAATTGAGTAGGGAGACTCCCCTTCCCTGCATTTTACATTGGAATCAGAATCATTTTGTGGTTTGTTATGGCATAAAAAAAACTCAGAAGGGCGAATATAAAATTAAAATTTCTGATCCGGCCAGGGATAAGATAGTAATCAGTGAAGATGATTTTTTAAAGCATTGGCTTAGTACTAAAGTGGATGGGAAAAATATCGGGACTGCACTTTTGTTGACTCCTTCGCCAGAATTCTATCAGTATGAAGATGACTATCAACAGGGTAAAAAGAATCTCTATTATTATGTGAAATATCTAATACCTTATAAATCACAGATTGCACAATTGATAATTGGAATGTTACTCGGAAGCCTCTTTCAACTAATATTTCCTTTTCTTACTCAAGCAATGGTAGATCAAGGTATAGGAAATGCAAATTTGAGCTTTGTGACCCTGACGCTCATAGCGCAACTTATACTATCTGTAACTCAACTTGGTGTAAATTTTATTCGAAGTTGGATAACTCTCCATGTAAATACTCGTATTAATATAACGCTTATATCCGATTTTTTGTCTAAATTAATGAAGCTACCCATACGCTATTTCGATACAAAAAACATCGGCGATATAATGCAACGTATTGGCGACCACGGAAGAATTGAATCCTTCCTAACTGGTTCAACTTTGTCAACTCTATTTTCATTTGCAAACTTTTTTATCTTTGCATTTATTTTGGCATACTATAATTTGCCTATATTAGGTGTATTTATTGTAGGTAATTCACTTTATATTGCGTGGATTATGCTCTTCCTTCGTTATCGTAGGATTCTGGATAGTAATCGTTTTGCACAAGCTGCTGCAGAACAGGGGAATCTATATCATATGATAACGGGTATGCAAGATATAAAACTAAATAATTGTGAAAGGCAACAGCGTTGGAAATGGGAAAGGATACAGGTTAAATTATTTAGAATCAGCATGAAAGGGGTAGCATTAGGTCAATATCAGCAAGTTGGTTCACTTTTTTTTAATCAAATAACTTCTTTGCTTATTTCTTTTTTAGCGGCAAAAGCTGTTATTGATGGAGATATCACATTAGGAATGATGATGTCAATCAGTTATATTATTGGTCAGCTTTCTGCTCCTATTGGCGAAGTCATAGGTTTTACCCAATCTCTACAAGATGCTAAAATAAGTCTTGAGCGTTTAAATGAGGTGCATAATAAGGAAGACGAAGAATTCAATATCACCGAAAAAATAAACCAATTACCGGACAATAAGAGCATAAAACTGGAAAATGTATGTTTCACATATGATGGAGCAGATAGGGATTATGTGTTGGATAATGTGACTCTTGAAATTCCCCAAAACAAAGTAACGGCAATAGTTGGTGCTAGTGGTAGTGGAAAAACAACCATAATAAAACTTTTGTTAGGCTTCTATTCGCCACTGAAAGGAAATATAAAAATACAAGATGTTTCTCTTGATGACATAAATCCACATCTTTGGCGTGCACGTTTGGGAGCCGTTCTGCAAGATAGTTTTATCTTTTCAGATACTATTGCCAATAATATAGCAATTGGAGAAGAAAGTATTGACAAGAAACGACTGCTACAAGCTGTGGAAATTGCTAATATTAGAGAATTTATAGAATCACTTCCGCTCAAATATAATACAAAAATAGGCATGGAAGGAAATGGAATTAGTCAGGGACAAAAACAACGTTTATTAATTGCCCGTGCGGTTTATAAGAATCCGGAATATCTTTTCTTTGATGAGGCTACTAATTCTTTGGACGCCAATAATGAACGTGCGATTCTTGATAATTTAATGAATTTCTATGTCGGAAAGACAGTGGTTGTAGTTGCACATAGGCTCAGTACTGTACAAAATGCAGATCATATAATAGTTCTTGACAGGGGAAAAATAGCAGAACAAGGTACACACAAACAACTCATCAGCTTGAAGAGGAGCTACTATACTTTGATAAAAAATCAATTAGAATTAGGTATGTAATGTCCGAAGATACTAATAATATAGAGTTAAGAAGTGAAGAAGTACAAGAAATTCTTGGAGAGGTACCTGCCTGGATTTTGCGTCGTGGCATAACTTTAACTGCTATTATTGTGGTTGTTATTCTATTAGGCAGTGCCTTTTTTAAATATCCGGATGTTATTACATCTTCAGTAGTTTTAACGAGCACCAATCCTGCAATAAGTATAGTTGCGAAATCCTCTGGAAGAATACAACATTTATATATTAATGATAATCAGTATATCGATAAGGGAAGCTATTTGGCTGTTATTGAAAATAGTGCAAAACCTCATGACGTATTGTATTTGAAAAAGTATCTTTTGTCAATCAATTCATTGGATACTATTAATTTATTGCCTAATAAAGGGTTGGAAGTTGGTAATTTGCAGGCTCTTTATTCCTCGTTTTATCTTACTCTTTCAGAATATATACGATTTAAAAGGGAACAATATTATTTTCTAAAAATTAAATGGGTACAAGAAAAAATAGAGCAATATAAAGTATCATATCAAGATATACTGCGTCAGAAGATACTTGTCGAAGAACAATTTGAAATAGGACAAAAACAATATAGAAGGGATTCCACTTTGTTTGTACAGAAATTATTGTCAGAAGAAAATTTAGAAAATAGTTATAATAATTATCTACAAAGAAAACTTTCTTTAGAAAATATATGTGCAACTTTAAACAATATGCAATTGCAAACATTGCAGATGTGTGAGTCTTTGTCAGACATGGAATTTCAATATTCAGAAAAGAAAAATAATCTAGAGACCCAAGTGAATAACTACATCACACAATTAATCACTGAAATTCAAAATTGGGAATTGAGTTATGTTATAATAGCACCCATATCTGGACAAATCACTTTTACACAATATTGGAGTATAAATCAGAACATTGCTTCTGGAGAGCCAATTTTCAATATTGTACCAGATGAAAAAGGTCTTTTAATGGGGAAGGCACTACTGCCCGCAGAACGTTCCGGTAAGGTAAAAATAGGACAAACAGTAAATGTAAGTTTTGATAATTTCCCTAATAATGAATTTGGAATTGTTAAAGGAGTGATAAAAAATATCTCTTTAGTACCTTCAGAAATAGAAAAGAAAAAAATATATATAGTTGAAATATTATTACCCAAAGGACTTATTACATCTTATAATAAGGAATTGCCATATTTATTGGAAATGGAAGGAAAAGCAGAAATAATAACGGATGATTTGTCTCTTTTAGAAAGATTTCTCTTACCGATAAAAAAAGTATTAAAAGAAAACTTATGAGCCAAAAAACAAAAATGTTGAATCGAATTATTCATTATTTAATATTGAATGCTAGTTTTATTCGAGATTTAGGACTGTTAGATGGGAAAATGGGAATCTGTATCTTTTTCTATCTTTATGCGAGACAGACGGGTAGCAAGTTATATGAAGAATTAGGAGGATATCTTTTGGATGAGATTTATAAAGAGATTACTCAATCGGCTTCAATCGGTTTTGCTAAGGGACTGTGTGGAATTGCCTGGGGAATTGAATATCTGATACAAAATGATTTTGTGAAGGCTGACAGGGATGAAGTCTTGGAGGAACTTGATTTAAAAATTTTAGAGAAGGATGTAACTCGTTTTAGGGATTTTTCATTGGAAGATGGACTGAAAGGAATTGCTTATTATGTAATTAGTAGATATTGTAAAAGAATAAATCCCCATGAACTCATAAGCAAAGAATATATCAATAATTTGATTTGTGCATTGAAGCAGAATAAAGGAGATGAAGAAGCTGGGGTGCTGGTAAATAAGTTGTCTAAAATATGGGATGGAGAAGTTATAGGTGATCGGGAAACAATATTAGAAATAATAGTAGATAAAACGACTTATACTCCTAAAACGCTATTCAATATTCCTCGGGAAATAGGAATTCGCAATAATGGATATACAGGTATTGCACTTAAATTGATATTCGAGAATCATGAAAAGTAAAATATATATATTAGAGAAGGCCAGTAGAGCAATGAATTATGGAATCGGAACTTATGTAAAGCAGTTGACGAATTGCTTGTTGTCTTCTAAAATGGATTTTTGTGTGATACATCTTTATGCTGATTGCTTGGAAACGACAATTATGGATAAAGGTGGATATCAGCAAATATCAATACCTATACCTTATAGTAATATTGCTGCATGTTTACAATATTATTCGCGTAATGTGGCTTACTTACTCAAAACACTTATAACAGAGGACAGCGATACCAGAATCATTTTCCATTTGAATTTTCTGCCTGATAATAATCTTGTAAAATATTTGAAGCACCTTTTTAAATGCCATATTGTATTGACTGTACACTATACCAACTGGAGTTTCAGTCTGTTAGGTGATTTTGATTTATTGAAGCGTATAGTGGATAAAAAGAGAAGTAAACTTACTCAGTCAGAGAAACAAATAGTAGATGAAATAAAGGAGTATAGGATGATGATGAAGCGGTGTGACCTGATTATTTGTGTTGCGCAACATACATTAAAAGCATTACAAGAATTAAGTTGTATCGGCACTTCTAAGGCTTGTGTAATCAACAATGGAATAGCGGATTGTTACCTTAAAAGAGGGAAAGATAAGAAATTGCGGCAGAAATATCATCTAGAGGATGATGAACAAATCATTATATTTGCTGGGAGGCTTGATGAAATAAAAGGAGTTCCTTTTCTTATTAAAGCTTTTGAACGTGTATTGGTTGATTATCCTAAAAGTCGGTTGATTATTGCAGGGGATGGTGATTTTAATGAATGCCTTAGGGGAACAAAAAAATGTTGGTCAAGAATCACATTCACGGGGAGAATTGATAAAAGGCAGTTATATGGGCTCTATACAATTGCTAATGTTGGCGTAGTTTGTTCTATTCATGAGGAATTCGGATTGGTGGCTATTGAAATGATGATGCATGCTTTACCATTGGTTGTTACTGATACCAGTGGACTTAGCGAACTTGTTATTGATGGTGTTTCCGGTCTAAAGTCTCCAATAAGGCGTATTAAAAGAAAACGTAGTCCGGATGTTAAAGTGCTTTCAGAGCAAATTATAAAGCTGCTGGATTCTAAGACGCTTGCACTACAATTAGGGAGAAAGGCAAGAAAACGTTTTTTAGAAAATTATGCTCTTGAAGTGTTTAAAAAGAAAATGATGTCAGTATATGAAGCATTACTGAATTAAATTCTTTGAAATAAGATTGTAATAATTGCTTTATGACGATATTCAAGGAAAGTCCTTTAGAAAGATCGCTTGCATTGTCGCTTTGGATTTGAGTATCTGAGGTAATAATAAGAAGATTCTGTTTTTTCAGCCTCTTCCGGAATCCCCTGTTCATCGGTATTCCGGCTGAAACAACTTTTTCCTTTTCGCCACTTCACTTCCACGTGTCGCGTGGTATGGGTGGTAGATAGAGTCCGCATGCCGCCTTACGCTCATCCTATTACTTGATGTGTTTAATATCCTTGGTAATTGTGTCAAAGGTGCTTATTTGTAAGTGAACCACTCCGGTTGTTCAATCAAATGACTCCAGTTGTTCACTTGAACTACTAGAGTCATTCAACCGAACAACTCCAGTCGTTCACTTATGAGGCAGTATCCAAATGCATATAAGTAAGTGAGTTGTGCGTATCAGAGTCCTATCTTCTTTTACAAGCACATTTATGATAAAAAAGGTCGTAAAAAGCTTGCAAACCCCTTATCCCGCATACTAACTTCGTGCCATCGAGCTCGACAAACCGATACTATTAACCATTTAAAGAAAACAAGAAACATCATGAAGAAGAATCGAATGACATTACAAGAACATCGCCTCCTGCGCGAGGCAAGCCAATTACTGACTTTTGCGGAAAAGATGAAAACGGCAAAACCGAAAATAACCCCAAAAGCATCGCAGCCCCTCGCCAACGCGACTTTGCTTCTGACCCGAAATGTAAAGGAATTCCTGACAACCCGTTATGACTTCCGCTACAACCTGCTGACAGACGAGACCGAATTCCGCCATGCCGGTCAACGTGCCGCTCCCTTTATTCCCATCGGCAAGCGTGAACTGAACGCTCTATGTATCGAAGCGCATGACGAAGGTATTCCTTGTTGGGACAAGGACCTGAGCCGCTACGTCTATTCCTCTTATATTCCTTCCTATCACCCTTTTCATCTCTATATGGAAGAGTTGCCCGCTTGGGATGGTCACGACCGGCTGACCGCACTTGCCCAACGTGTTTCTTGTCGTCCGTTGTGGGTACAAGGTTTTCACACATGGATGTTGGGGCTTGCTTCGCACTGGATGAACCTGTCCGGACTTC
>OIEM01000833.1_pt1 | contig 14244 bp, 7 predicted proteins | sample 1581761 | NCBI WGS metagenome assembly OIEM01 (sample SAMN01760978, study PRJEB22395) | human gut metagenome | reverse complement strand
TTACTTTTGAGGAAATGAACCTGATGTGCATTTACAATACCGGCAGCCGCACCGGGCTGATTGACAGTTTGCGTGAGATGCGCGGCGAGCTTTCGCCGGAGGAAACGGAGCTGAGAGAGTTGACCGACAGCGCCCTTACGAAGCTCTGTGCGATGACCGATGAGAAGTTTGCCGAACTGGAGCTGTACCCGGATTTTGACCAGTAAACAACATAACCGCAGGGATGGGGTGGCGATCTGCCACCCCGCCTTTTTACCCCAAAATTGAAAGGAGGACAGAACACTATGCCAACCAAAGCTGAACTATATGCGCAGATGGCGGACAAGGTGGCAACACAGCTCACGGGGAGCTGGCAGGAATGGGCAGGGTTTCTCACTACTGCTTCCCGCCTTTACAAGTACCCGTTCCATGAGCAGTTGATGATCTATGCCCAGCGTCCGGACGCTACCGCCTGTGCAGAGTACGATTTGTGGAATGAAAAGATGGGCCGGTATGTAAGGCGCGGCTCCAAGGGAATCGCTCTGGTGGACGATTCCGGGGACAGGCCCCGCCTGCGCTATGTTTTTGATATTTCCGACACCGGAACCCGTGAACATTCCCGCACTCCCTGGCTGTGGCAGCTGGAGGAGCGCCATTTGGATTCGGTGCAGGCCATGCTTGAGCGCACCTATGATGTTTCCGGTGATGACCTTGCCGGACAGCTCACCGAGGTAGCCGGAAAACTGGCTGAGGAATACTGGACGGAGCATCAGCAGGACTTCTTCTATATCGTTGACGGTTCCTTTTTGGAGGAATATGATGAGTTTAACATCGGAGTACAGTTCAAGGCAGCAGCCACCGTCAGTATCACTTATGCTTTGATGTCCCGCTGTGGACTGGAGCCGGAACGCTACTTCGACCACGAAGATTTCATGGCAATCTTTGATTTCAACACCCCGTCCACCATCGGGGCGCTGGGAACAGCGGTCAGCCAGATCAACCAGCAGGTGCTGCGGCAGATCGGCGTTACCGTCCGAAATGCAGAGCGCGAAGCCAACCAAGAAAGGAGCAAACAAGATGAACAATCCCATGACCTATATCCAGAACGGAGACTATCTGATTCCCGACCTGAAGCTGAGCCAGCAGCCGGAGAAAACCCTGGGCAAGTACGGCAGGATGAGGAAAACCTACCTGAAGGAACATCGTCCCATCCTCTACAACCAGATGTTGCTGAGCGAGAAGCTGTACCCGCACCTTCTGGAGATCGACGAGACCGCCCAGAGCAGACTGGAGCAGATGATGCCCCAGCTGGCGAAGGAAGCGGGAGCCACCGAGGAACTGAAAGCCAGCGATCCCATGAAGTGGGTGGGGCTGATGAACACCTGCAAAGCCCAGGCAGAGGAGATCCTGATGGCGGAGCTTATCAACAGCTGACCCTAAACCTGTTCCTCTCCGAAGCGGAACAGATCCAATCCATAGATGAAGCAGAGAATGTAGCGCATACATCCTCTGCTTTTTCTTTTGCCCAAAATGACATCGACCATGTGCTGCGTTTGGGCGGCAATACAGACCGTCAAAGGGAGCGTGTGGTTGCAGCCTTTGAAAAGCAGAAAACCACCGCTGAGATTGCCGAGATACTGAAAACGCTGTACCACGGCGGCAATGGCCTTGGCAGTGTGAGCGCATGGTATGCCGAGGATGGTATCCATCTTTCACATGGGAAGTCTGTCCGTTATGACAGGTCTGCCCAGGTCATTTCCTGGGAGAGCGCCGCAGAGCGTATCGGGGAGCTTTTGGAGAGCGGCCAGTTTGCCTCCAATGTGGAGCTTGCAGAAGCGGCAGGCTATGAACGCTTCCTCCTTTCAGAAAAGCTCTGGTATCTGTACCACGATTTCAGCGAGGAAGCCAGAGAAGCCGGATATTTGTCCTGCCTGTCAGAGATCAAAGGCAATGGTTTCCCAGAGGAGACCCGCCGCCTGACGGAGCAGCTGAGTGACCCGGCTTTCCGCCAGACCCTCAAGGAAGAATACGCCGCCTTCTGGACTGCCTATCAGCAGGACCGTGACCTGTTGCGTTTTCGCTATCATAGACCGAGGGAAATCTGGGAGAACCTGAAGGACCTTGACCTGCCCCGCAGGACCTTTTCTTCAGAGCTTTCCCAAGTGCCAACCGTCCAGCACTTTATTACCGAGGATGAGATCGACGCCGCCATGACCGGCGGAAGCAGTTTCGCCGGAGGAAAAGGCCGTATCTATGCGTTCTTCATGGAAAACCATACGGATAAGGAAAAAGTAAGATTCCTCAAAGACGAGTATGGCATTGGCGGACGCTCTCATGCCTTGTCCGGCGCAACACACAGCGGCGAAGATCACGATGGGAAAGGACTGCACTATAAAAAGCAGGACTGCCCGGATGTTCACTTGAACTGGGAAAAGGTTGCCAAGCGCATTACCTCACTTGTCCAGAAAGACCGCTATCTTACCGAACAGGAACAGGCGCAGTATGACAAAATCCAGTCTGAACAGGAACTGGCCGAAGAAGATGCCATTCAAGCCCAGCAGCCGGAGATGGAGGAAGAAACGCCAAAGCCTACCCTTCGGGAGCAGTTTGAGCAGTATAAGACTGTGGTGACTGCCGCCATTTCCGAGGATGCCGCATACCGCAATGCCTGCGGGCATTCTGACCGTGAAAATGCTGTCATCGAGGGCAATGCCGCTGTGCGCCGTGCAGTCCTTGGTTCTAAGGATATGGAGCTGATCCGACTCTATTCGGATGTGCCGGAGTTCCGTCAGCGTTTACACCGGGAAGTGATCGACGAGACCTATCCAAAGCTCCATGAGCTTCTGCGCCCTCTTTCTCAGGAAGATATTGATACTGCCCTTTGTGCATGGAACGGCAATATCGAGAGTAAACACGCTGTTGTCCGCTATATGAAAGACCATGCAAGAGAAAAAGATACCGCCGCATGGCTGGCTCAGGAATACGGCGGCAGTAACAGCAACAGCCTGTTTGTTGTCCGTGCCGGCAGCCCGGAGGAAACGCAGCTGCCCTGGCCGAAGGTACAGCGCAGGCTTGCCCAGCTCATTCAGGAGGACCGGTTCTATACCGAAGAAGAACAGGACCGTTTTGACAACATCGACCCCATCGCCATCCGGGAAGCCCTGGAGGAAAGAGGGATTGTCAACGGACAGGTGGCAGACCCGGAAAAACTGGACAATGCCCCGTTTATCCAACAGGTGATGTCAGATGCAGAGCAGATCGCAGATGCCGAGACAGAGCAGACTTCCGAAGTTTCCATTTCCGATGAGGAATATGATGCAGTTCGCAGTCCAATTCCGCAAAAGACTTCTTACGACCCCGCCGCCCCGGTTTATGCCGTGGGCGATACCGTGTATATCGAGGATGACGCCTATCAGATCACCGAGCTGCGGGAGGACACCGTACAGCTTCTGCCCACCGGGATGGTATATCCCATCTACCGGGCAGAGCGCAAAGAACAGTTCGAGCAGCTGCTTCGGGCAGACCGCCGCAATGCTTACTATACCGAGTTTCTTCCCATTGACCCGGACAAGGCAGATCAAGACTTGCGGGATGTATTGGCCCATGGACTCATGGATGAAGCGGATAAACAGCAGCTTTCCACGCTGCTGCAATCCGGCAGGAGCAACAGCGAGATCGCTTACTGGCTGAGCAGAGCCTATTCCGGTGAGATTGAGACACTGAATCTGGAGAACGGCGATATTGCCGATTACCGTACCACGACACAGGGCATGGAGCTGGAAGTCATGGATGCAGAGGAAAAGCGTCTGGCTATGCTGTATTTCCGCTGGGATGAGGTTGCGCCTTTGCTGCGCGGGATGTATGCCCGTCAGCAGGACGGTTTTGGACAGGAACAGCCCCAACCGGCTACCGAATCCCCGACCTTCCATTCCGAGACCATGGCCGTCTATTCGGGCGATAAGAACAATCTGCCTTATGATGTGGTGGTGGAACGACTGCATATCGAGGAGCCGGAGCCACCAGCCCCTGTTACTGAGACGGAGAAAACCTTTGAGGAAGTGCTGGATGAACATCCGGTTTCCATTCAGGTCAACGGCCAATGGCAGACCTTCCCCAATGCCAAAGCTGCCGAGGAAGCCTCCTATGAGGAATACAAGGACAACCTGCGCCGCAATGCAAAAAACTTCCGCATTACCGATGAGCATTTGGGTGAAGGCGGTCCAAAAGCCAAGTTCCAGGCAAATGTTAATGCCATTCGTTTGCTGAAAGAGCTGGAATCTGCCGGACAGCAGGCAAGCCCCGAACAACAGGAGATTCTTTCCCGCTATGTGGGCTGGGGCGGTATTCCTGATGCGTTTGACCCGGAGAAACCGGCATGGGCTTTAGAGTATGCCCAGCTAAAAGAACTGCTGACCCGGTCGGAATACGCTGCCGCCAGAAGCTCTACCCTCAACGCCCATTACACCAGCCCTACGGTCATTCAGGCCATCTATGAAGCGGTGGACCGTATGGGATTTGAGACCGGAAATATTCTGGAGCCGTCTATGGGTGTGGGCAATTTCTTTGGTATGCTGCCGGAGAAAATGCGAAACAGCCGTCTGTACGGCGTGGAGCTGGACCCTGTTTCCGGGCGCATCGCAAAGCAGCTCTATCCCAAGGCGGACATCACAGTAGGCGGCTTTGAGACCACCGATAGGCGTGACTTCTTTGACCTTGCCATCGGCAATGTACCTTTCGGTCAGTATCAGGTCAACGACAAAGCCTACAACAAGCTGAATTTCAGTATTCATAACTATTTTTTTGCCAAAGCACTGGATCAGGTGCGTCCCGGCGGTGTGGTAGCTTTTGTGACCTCTCGATATACCATGGACGCCAAGGATTCCACCGTGCGCCGCTATCTTGCCCAGCGTGCCGAGCTGCTGGGAGCTATCCGTCTGCCTAATGACGCGTTCAAAAAGAATGCCGGTGCCGAGGTGGTATCGGACATCATCTTCCTCCAAAAGCGGGACCGCCCGCTGGACATCGTGCCGGAATGGACCCAGACCGGACAGACGGAGGACGGGTTTGCCATCAACCGGTATTTTATCGACCACCCAGAAATGGTGCTGGGCAGACAGGAGCCGGTAAGCACTGCTCATGGTATGGACTACACCGTGAACCCTATCGAGGGACTGGAGCTTTCCGACCAGCTGCATGATGCTGTGAAGTACATTCATGGCACTTATCAGGAGGCAGAGCTGCCGGAGCTGGGCGAAGGCGAAGCTATTGACACCTCCATTCCTGCCGACCCCAATGTGAAGAACTATTCCTATGCCATTGTAGACGGGCAGGTGTACTACCGGGAAAACAGCCGTATGGTGCGCCCTGACCTCAACGCCACCGCCGAAGCCCGTGTAAAAGGTCTTGTGGGACTGCGTGATTGTGTGCAGGAACTGATCGACCTTCAGATGGATGCAGCGGTTCCGGACAGCACCATTCGGGAGAAGCAGGCGGAACTGAACCGGCTCTATGACAGTTTTTCTGCCAAATACGGTCTCATCAATGACCGTGCAAACCGCCTGGCCTATGCAGATGATTCTTCCTATTACCTGCTCTGTGCGCTGGAAGTTATTGACGAGGACGGAAAGCTGGAGCGCAAGGCGGATATGTTCACCAAACGGACCATCAAGCCCCATCAGGCGGTGGCTGTGGTGGATACGGCAAGCGAAGCACTGGCGGTGTCCATCTCGGAAAAAGCCTGCGTGGATATGGACTATATGAGCCAGCTTACCGGAAAAACAAAAGAAGCACTGGCCGGAGAACTGCAAGGCGTGATCTTCCGTGTACCGGGACAGTTGGAGCAGGACGGAACGCCCCATTATGTGACTGCTGATGAATACCTCTCCGGCAATGTACGCCGAAAACTGCGTCAGGCGCAGCGGGCCGCACAGCAGGACCCGGTTTATGCAGTCAATGTGGAAGCTCTTACCGCCGCCCAGCCCAAAGACCTGGATGCGTCGGAGATTGAGGTGCGTCTGGGCGCTACCTGGATTGACAAGGAATATATCCAGCAGTTTATGTATGAGACCTTCAACACCCCGTTTTATCTCCAGCGCAGTATCGAGGTCAACTATTCGTCCTTTACCGCTGAATGGCAGATCAAGGGGAAATCTTCTGTATCCTACAACGATGTGGCAGCTTATACCACCTATGGGACCAGTCGTGCCAATGCCTACAAGATTTTAGAGGACAGCCTGAACCTGCGGGATGTCCGCATCTATGACACCATAGAGGACGCAGACGGAAAAGAGCGCCGCGTACTGAACGCCAAGGAGACCACCCTGGCGGCTCAAAAACAGCAGGCGATCCGGGAAGCCTTTAGGGACTGGATCTGGAGAGACCCGGAGCGCCGCCAGACTTTGGTGCGCCAGTACAACGAAGAAATGAACTCTACCCGTCCTCGCGAATATGATGGCAGCCACATCACTTTTGGGGGCATGAACCCGGCCATTACCCTGCGGGAACACCAGAAAAGCGCCATTGCCCATGTGCTGTATGGAGGAAATACCCTGCTGGCACACGAAGTAGGCGCGGGCAAAACTTTTGAGATGGTAGCTGCTGCTATGGAAGCCAAACGCCTGGGCTTATGCCAGAAATCTCTCTTTGTGGTTCCAAACCACCTGACCGAGCAGTGGGCGTCGGAGTTTCTGCGTCTCTATCCTTCCGCCAATATCTTAGTCACCACCAAAAAGGACTTTGAGACCCATAACCGAAAGAAGTTCTGCGCTCGTATTGCGACGGGTGATTATGATGCCATTATCATGGGACACAGCCAGTTTGAGCGTATCCCCATCAGCCGGGAGCGTCAGGAACGGCTTCTCTATGAACAGATCGACGAGATCACTGAGGGGATTGCAGAGGTACAGGCCAGTGGCGGCGAGCGTTTTACCGTCAAGCAGCTGGAGCGTACCAGAAAGTCTCTGGAAGCCAGACTGGAAAAGCTGCAAGCCGAGGGACGAAAAGACGATGTGGTAACCTTCGAGCAACTGGGTGTGGACCGTTTGTTTGTGGACGAGGCCCACAACTATAAAAACCTGTTTCTATACACAAAAATGCGGAATGTGGCTGGTCTTTCCACATCGGACGCGCAGAAATCCTCCGATATGTTTGCCAAGTGCCGCTATATGGATGAGATCACCGGAAACCGTGGCGTGATTTTTGCCACCGGCACACCGGTCAGCAACTCCATGACCGAGCTTTACACCATGCAGCGTTACCTTCAGTATGAACGCCTGCAAGAACTGAACATGACCCACTTCGACTGCTGGGCTTCCCGATTTGGGGAGACCGTCACAGCATTGGAGCTGGCACCGGAGGGCTATACTTTAGTAGGACGATAAATAATGCGTTTCTAAATTGAAAATAGGCTATCAAAATCGGTCTTGGAACTTCAAAAAAATATTTTGATTTTCTTGAAAAACAGTTCCGCTTTGTACCCCTATTTTCTCCTATTAGCAGAGGGAGTAATCCCTGTAATGCTAAATCGGATTACATAAGGAAAGGAGGATAAGAGAATGTCAAGGAGTTCAAAGATTACAGCACTCTATGAGCGTTTGTCGAGAGATGATGATCTTAATGGTGAGTCAAATTCAATCACCAATCAAAAGCAATACTTGGAAGATTACGCCCGAAGAAATGGTTTTACGAATATCCGTCATTTTACTGACGATGGTTTTTCGGGTGTAAATTTCAATCGTCCGAGTTTTCAGGAGTTGATTAAGGAAGTAGAAGCAGGAAATGTCGCAACGATTATTGTTAAGGATATGAGCCGATTAGGGCGAAACTATCTGCAAGTCGGTTTTTATACGGAAGTTCTGTTCCCACAGAAAGATGTCCGTTTCCTTGCGATAAATAACAGTATCGACAGCAATAATGCTTCTGACAATGACTTTGCCCCATTTTTGAATATAATGAACGAATGGTACGCAAAAGACACAAGCAATAAAATCAAGGCTGTGTTTGACGCCCGTATGAAAGACGGAAAGCGTTGTAGCGGTTCAATTCCCTATGGATATAACCGATTAGCAACCGACAAACAAACGCTTGTCGTTGACCCTGTGGCTTCTGAGGTGGTAAAGCGTATCTTTCTGCTTGCCAACGAGGGCAAAAGTCCGAGAGCAATCGCTGAATTGCTTACCGAAGAAAAGGTTTTAATTCCGGCAGCACACGCAAAGGAATATCACCCCGAACAGTATAATGGAACGAAGTTTTCAGACCCATATACTTGGGGAATGTCAACCATAAGAGCGATTTTGAGCAGACAGGAATATCTTGGTCATACTGTTTTGCGTAAGTCGGTCAGCACCAATTTCAAACTGCACAAAAGGAAAAATACCGATGAAGATGAACAGTATGTATTTTATAATACGCACGAGCCTATCATCTCGCAGGAACTTTGGGACAGCGTTCAGAAGCGAAAGAAACGAGCCAACAGAACAGCGGCAAGAGGAACGCACAGCAATCGTTTAAGCGGTTATCTGTTCTGTGCTGACTGTGGCAGAAGAATGACCTTGCAAACGCATTACAGTAAAAAAGACCGTTCGTTACAGTATTCTTACCGTTGCGGTGGGTATGCCAGCAGAGTAAACTCCTGCACTGCCCATTCGATTAGTGCTGATAATGTTGAAGCCTTGATATTATCGACTGTAAAACGATTATCAAGATTTGTTCTGAATGACGAAGAAGCCTTTGCAAAGGAACTTCAAGCACTTTGGAATGAAAAGCAGACAGAAAAGCCAAAGCACAATAAATCGGAATTGCACCGTTTTCAGAAGCGATACGATGAATTGTCTAAACTTATTCGTGGCTTGTATGAAAATCTTGTTTCGGGATTACTGCCCGAAAGACAGTACAAGCAACTAATGAAGCAGTATGATGATGAGCAGGCTGAACTGGAAACGAAAATTGAGGAAATGCAAAAGGAACTGACCGAAGAAAAGGCGAATACGGTTGATACTAAGCATTTCATTTCTTTGATACGCAAGTGCAAAGAGCCGACAGAAATTTCCGATTTGATGTTTGCCGAACTCATTGACAAGATTGTGGTTTATGAAGCAGAGGGTGTGGGAAAAGCAAGGACACAAAAGGTTGATATTTATTTCAACTATGTGGGGCAGGTCGATATTGCCTACACAGAAGAAGAACTTGCTGAAATCAAGGCACAGGAAGAACAGATTGAAATGGAACGACTGGCAAAACAGCGTGAGCGTGAAAAAGTTTACCGAGAGAAGCGAAAGGCGAAAAAACTCGCTGAAAACGGTGGAGAAATCGTAAAAGCAAAGGTATGCCCCCATTGTCAAAAGGAGTTTGTACCTACAAGCAACCGACAGATATTCTGTTCAAAGGATTGTTGCTATCAGGCAAGGCAAGACCAAAAGAAAGCCGACAGAGAAGCAGAAAAAGGAAATCATTATTATCGTCAGCGTGTCTGTGCTGTGTGTGGCAGTACCTACTGGCCTACACACAGTCAGCAGAAATTCTGTTCCGAAGAATGTCAAAAACAAAATCACAACGAAAAATCTTTGGAATTTTACCATAAGAAGCAAAAGGAGAAATCAAAATGCAAAGATTTATTACAGACGAAAGAACCGGTATCCAGTACGAACTCATCGGAGATTATTACTATCCCTGCTTGACGATAGAAAACGAAGAACCGCCCACTCTCACAAAATACGGAAGAATGAGGGAAAGATATTTAAGGGAACACAGGAAAATCTTGTATATCAATCTGCTTACAAGCGGAAAGTTATATGAACACCTTGCCGATATTGATACTTCGGCGTGTGATATGGCGGAGTATCTGATAAAGGAAATGGCAAGAAAGCAGGGTGTGACGGAAGAACTGAAAGGAAAGGATATGATGAAATGGATAGGATTGATGAACAATATCCGAGCCTGTGCAGATGAGATTGTATTGAACGATATTGTGTATTCTTAATAGCATACCAGCCGAAAAGGAACTGCTGTCTTAACGGATGGCAGTTTTTCTTTTTCGGGAAGTATTTAAGAAGTTATTAAGTCGTGAGTATAATCGAAGTGGCTAAGTTGAAAAATTCACAAAAATATGGTACAATACGTCTAAATCAGCGAGATAAATCCGAATTTATTGAAATGATAGGTGGTAATGATGATGAATCACAAAAAGAAGAATGCAATTATATTAGTAGCAGTTTCTATTGCTTTCGTTGCTATTGTTATATGGATTGCTTGGGGCAACTCGGCTTTGATGGTCAATGAAATAAAGATTACAAATGACAAAATACCCCAGAGTTTTGAAGGATTCCGCATAGCGCAGGTATCCGATCTACATAATGCCGAATTAGGCAAGGATAACAATAAGCTGATTGAAAAACTTAATGAGTGCGAGCCAGATATTATTGTACTAACAGGTGATTTGATTGACTCCAACCATACAAATCTTGAAGTTGCATTATCTTTTGCTCGGCAAGCCGTAAAAATCGCTCCTTGCTATTTTGTTACAGGCAATCACGAAGCATGGGTCGGCTCACAATATGAAGAATTAAAGACATCATTAGAAAATGCAGGAGTTACCGTTCTTCAAGATGAAGCCATCGAATTGAACTATGGTGATGAGTGTATTCAACTAATAGGCTTAAATGACCCTGATTTTTCAGAACGAGACAGTTTTTTATCAGAAAGTATTTTGGAAACAAAACTTTCGGAGATAAATATTAGCAATGGATTTACTATACTTTTGTCGCATAGACCCGAACTTTTTAATGTCTATCAAAATAAAAATATTGACTTAGTATTGTCGGGGCACGCTCACGGCGGACAATTTCGATTGCCATTTTTGGGAGGAGTTATTGCTCCTAACCAAGGACTTTTCCCGAAATATGACGCAGGCACCTATACAGAGAATGGAACAACTATGATTGTGAGCAGAGGCATCGGAAATAGTATCATTCCATTTCGTGTAAATAACAGACCTGAAATTGTACTTGTTGAGTTACATAGATAAATCCCAGTTTGTCAGTATCTTAAATAGAATATATGTGACAGAAAACATCGTAGAAATACGGTGTTTTTTGTTACCCAAAACCCCACAATTTCATACATAACCACAGGTTAGTACGAATACCTTGTGTGATTTTTTGAAAGGCTTAGAAAGGCAATTTTGCCCGATTTTCGCCCCGAAAAATGACAGAAACAAGGCAGTAAGTATCTTCCCTGTGGTTTTTTTGTTTTCAGGCGGAAAGGAGGATTGATATGCCGAGAATGAGCAAGAAACGGAAACAAGAGTGGGCGTTGTTTCTGAATGAAAGAAATCGCATTACCTACAACGAACTTTGCAGAAAGTGCAGTAATGACTGCAAGCAGAGTTTCCGCTGTATCGTAGTACTTTGCCCGAAATATTTATCGAAAAGGAGAACAAAGAAAAATGATTGAAAATGAAATGACTGTCAGCGTACCTCTTGAAGTTGTCAAGGCAAGCGAAATCGAGCCGAAAGAAGTGAAATGGCTATGGTATCCATATATTCCGGTTGGCAAGGTTACGCTGTTGCAGGGCGATCCCGGCGATGGAAAAAGCAAGCTAATGCTTTCCATTGCCGCCCTGCTCTCAAAGGGCGAACCTCTGCCCTTTACCGAAACGGAAGAAAACGAGCCTATGACTATCATCTATCAGACAACGGAAGATGACGCCGATGATACGGTAGTCCCTCGCTTCAATTCGGCTGGTGGGAACGGAGAAAACCTCATCTTCATCAAGGAAGATGAAAAATCTTTGTCCTTTGGGGATAACCGTATTCGTGAAGCGATTGAGATGTACCACGCAAAACTTTTAATTCTTGACCCGATGAGTTCCTATATCGGAGAAAGTTGTTCGATGAACAATGCCAACGAAACACGAGCCGAGTTTAATCATCTGATAGCGGTTGCGAAAGATACTGGCTGTGCGATTGTGATTATCGCTCATATGAACAAGATGAAAGACACCAACCCCCTTTACCGTACCAATGGTTCGATTGACATTGCGGGTGCTGCAAGAAGTATTCTTGCAATCACACGCACACCGAACAAGGAAGTACCTGCGGAAAGATATTTGGTGCAGGTAAAATCCAACCTTGCCCCGACAGGCTCTGCCATTCTGTTTGAAGTATCTGAGAAAGGTGTGGACTTCATTTCCGAAATGGAAATGACAGCAGAAGAAGCGTTCCAGTCCCTTGCCCCGAAAATTGGCAGACCCAACGATAAGGAAGTCAAGGCGAAAGCATTTCTGATGGAAATGCTGAAAGACGGAGAAATGCTTTCTTCAGATTGTGAAGAAAAACTTGAAGCCGCAGGGTTCAAGAAATCGACCATCAAAAAGGCAAAGAAGAACACAGGAGTTATTTCCCGAAAGAAAGGTTTTCTGTGGTACTGGTCTTTGCCGATGGGCGATATACCGAGAGAATAAAAACGGACTGTCTGCTGATGGGACAGTCTGATTTTATGATTGAGGTATCAAAGGAGGTCAAGGGGGAACACCCTTGCCCACGACATCTTTGCAGACGAAGTCTGAAAGTGTCATAGTGGGTTACACACATTCAAAGAATGTTGTGTAATGGCTTCGCCCTGCCGAGAAAGGAGAGCAAAAATGGCGAAAAACAACAAGGCGGATATGAGTTGTGCAAGGGTTAAAAAGTACACCGCTTCTGATGTGAGCAAGGCAGAAAGGCACAACGAACGCAAGAATGAAACCTATGAAAATATGAATGTGATTGAGGAACGCATACCCTATAATGTGCATTTCAAAAAGCCTTTTGCCCCGACCTATATGGAACAATTAAAGCAGATGGAAACTGACGGTATGGTGTCGCTTCGAGGGCTGAGGAAAGGCGCAACGCTGTTCAATGAGATTGTGATTGATGTGAACACAATGTACTTCGAGCGTAACGGTGGCTACGAATATGCAAAGCAGTTTTATGAAGAAGCGTTCCATTTCATCGAAGAAAAATTCGGTGCTGAAAATGTAATATCGGCAGTAATGCACGCTGATGAAATCAATATAGCGGCAACCGAGGAACTTGGGAAAGAGGTGTACCACTATCATCTTCACGCTATGGTTCTGCCTGTGGTGGAGAAAGAAATCCTATGGAGCAAGCGTTGCAAAGATGAAAAACTGCGAGGAACGGTTAAGGAAGTTGTTCATCAAATCAGCCATTCAAAGAAATGGAAATCGGATATTCCGCTGACCGACGAAAAAGGCAATCCGCTTCTCAGAAAGAACGGAAAACCGATGTTCCGAGCTTCATACAGTATTCTGCAAGATGAATTGTTTAACCATATGACGGAGCAAGGCTTCAAAGGCTTTCAGCGTGGCGAATACGGAAGTACAGCGGAACATCTTACTTCCCTACAATATCAAATCAAGCAGGACAAGGAACGATTAGAGAAGTTGCAGAAGCGTATTCAGCGTGAACAGATAAAGTATGAGCCTGCCCGTAATGTTTCCAAAACCTATAACGAGATTGACCGTATGGGGCAGAAAACAATCACGGGTAAAATGGCAATCTCCAAAGAGGATTATTCTGAGCTTACTGCCCTTGCTAAAGAGGGCATTACCAGTCGTGCGGAAATCAGCGAATTAGAACAGAGTGCAAACTATTACCGACAGAAATATTTTGACAGTGCAAACGCACTTGAAAGAATGAAAACCAAATACGACGAACTGAAAGAAAAGTGCAGACCTTTTCTTCAAGCGTTGGAGCATTTCCCCGAAGTTGCTAAACTTTTTACCGAAAAAGTGAAGCAACTTTTTTCTTTTAAGGAAGCACAGGAACGAGCCGAAAAAGAAGCAAGGGAAAAAGAACGACAGGAGCGTATCAAGGCTCGAAGAAACAAGCGTGGTATGGAAAGATAACCATTTCCATTATACTCACGACTTAATGACTTCTTGATATATTGAAAATCTGCGGTTACTGGGTGCTCTAATGTGAATGCCCAGCAATCAAATTTTATGAAAGAGAGGAACTGACTATATGAAAGAACAGAAATATTCTTATTCACAGCGAATTGGAAAGACAACATTCATCGTAAATGTAAAGCAGTCCGAAAGTGCCAAAAAGCCTTTGAATACGGTGTTTCAAGACATCTGCAAGCACGAGGTTTTGGGCGATTTCTTTACGGACAAATCATTTAATTTAGAAAATCCACAAAAAGTATCTTGACAAACTCGACCCCGAAGGAACAGGATACAGAGCAAAGACAAGGTTCGCAAAATTC
>OIEM01000832.1_pt1 | contig 14247 bp, 15 predicted proteins | sample 1581761 | NCBI WGS metagenome assembly OIEM01 (sample SAMN01760978, study PRJEB22395) | human gut metagenome | reverse complement strand
CAATAAATTTCAATCCATGCCGGTTAGCTACGTCAGCCATAAGACGCGAATAAGCAGGCTGCCCGTAAAGATGCACTGTCAGTATGGCACGTGTGCGAGGAGTCACGGCTGCCTCAATCAGGGTGTCATCAATATTCATCGTAGAAAGCGACGGCTCGACAAACACTGGCTTCAGCCCCATGTCGGTCACGGCAAGCACTGTCGCTATATAAGTGTTGGATGGCACTATCACCTCATCGCCGGGCTTCATCTCGCCAAGTTCAATGTAACCGCGAAGTATCAGGCGTAACGCGTCAAGCCCGTTTGCGACACCGACTGCATAATCGGAACCACAGAAGGCAGCGAGCATCCGTTCAAAAGACTCTACCTCATCGCCTCCGATATATCTGCCACTGTCAATCACCCGGCAACACGCCTCTTTTAACTCATCGGAATATGGCGCAGTCACTTTTGCCAGGTCAAGAAAAGGATATCTGATCATTTATGTCGGTTTATTATTTCTTCTGTTGCGCGACAAGACGGCAGAACTCATCGTAATCGCGGATGTAGTCAGCTTCATCGTAAAGTGTCGACGATAGTACGTAAGCGAGTGAATTGGTTGAAAAATTATCAATATAGCGCCATGTCATCGGGGGCACATACAGTCCATAATAGGATCGTGACAAGTGATAGCGTCGCTCGTCATTGCCATCGGAAAGCACTACGTCAAATGAGCCGGAGAGAGCCACAATCACCTCTTCCTGGGCATGAAATGCATGTCCCCAGCGTTTTTTTCCACCGGGCACATCATAAATCCAGTAAGCGCGCTGAAGTGCGAAGGGCAACTGTTCCGGAGCTTGTATAAATGATAGATTTCCCCGAGGATCCTCTATCTTGGGGAAATCAATGATACGCACACTACTCAACGCCATTTTCAGCAAGCTGTATTAAGTACGCACCATACTCATTCTTAGCCATTGGCTGTGCAAGAGCAAGAAGCTGCTCTGCCGTGATGTATCCTTTCCGGAAAGCAATTTCTTCAAGAGCCGCCACTTTAAAACCCTGACGCTTTTCTATAGTCTCAATGAAATTAGATGCTTCCATAAGCGAATCGGTAGTGCCCGTGTCAAGCCATGCAAAACCACGTCCGAAGCACTTGACATTGAGCTTGTCACGACTCAGATAATCAAGGTTCACTGATGTTATCTCAAGTTCGCCTCGCGCCGACGGCTTGATATTCTTCGCCACTTTCACGACATCATTAGGATAGAAATAGAGTCCTACGACCGCATAATCCGACACCGGGAACTCAGGCTTTTCTTCGATGGATATTGCCTTTCCGGAAGCATCAAATGCCACAACTCCGTAACGCTGCGGGTCATGCACCTTATAAGCAAATACCACCGCCTCATTTTGCTTCTCGGTGACCTGCACCGCATCAAGCAGCATACCCGTGAAACCCTGACCATAAAATATGTTGTCGCCCAACACCAGACACACATCGTCATCACCGATAAACTCCACCCCTATCAGAAAAGCCTGCGCAAGCCCTTCAGGACGTGGTTGCTCGGCAAAACTGAACTTCACGCCCAACGATGAACCGTCGCCAAGCAGTCGCTTGAAGCCGGGAAGGTCATCGGGAGTAGATATTATAAGTATGTCACGGATGCCGGCAAGCATCAAAACCGATATCGGATAGTAGACCATCGGCTTGTCATATATCGGGATAAGTTGCTTGGACACTCCCTTTGTCACAGGATATAATCTGGTACCGGAACCTCCGGCAAGTACAATTCCTTTCATTACATCTATCTGTTTAGTGGATACTCTTAAACTTGTGCAATTTACAAAAATTCCACGATATAATAACACGGCAATATTAAAAACGATTGACAAGTGAGAAAAATACAACGCATATCACTTATGTATATAAGAAAATTTTCATGAATTTAAATTTTATTTGGTTTATATTATAAATATATTTATTTTTGCGTCATATTCAGAATACACAACTTGATTACTAATTAGACAATATGTGGCAATCATCAGGGAATAAGGTGCTTAAGCAGATAGCAGCCGGGATATCACTTCTGACCGCATGTAATGTTTATGCACAATCCGAAACCGCTGACTCATTAAAATTGTCAAAAGAGTTAGAAGAGATTGTCATCACAGCGCCCGAAAGCATCGTGACAGGAGAAAAAACAATCTATATCCCCGAAAAACGGCTTATTGACGCAATGAACTCAACAATACAGCTGCTTGCCGGGCTCCAGCTGCCGGAGCTAACAGTAAACCCGGCAACCGGAAGCATCAACATTCTTGGCGGAGAGAAACTCTCTATCAGGATAAACGGTCGGCCGGTATCGGAGCGCGAAGTTGCCCTGGTATCGCCCAAACAAATCACAAAAATAGAATATATAAATAATCCGGGCGCGATGTATGACAATGCCGACGGGGTTATCAATATCACAGTCATGCCACCTAAGACAAGCGGTTACTCCATTTATACCAATCTGCTGCAGTCACCCAACAAAGGCTGGGGCGATTACACCGCCGCAGTCAAGTACAATGTCGGGAAAAGCGAGTGGAGCATTGACTACCACAGCAATCCTATGTGGGACATGGACTGTTATCGCGACAACAATGAAAAGATTATTCTCCCTGACGGCACTCATATCAGGCGCGAAGAAGCAGGAATAAAGACCCCCAACCGCATGGTGACTCATCGTGGTGCGGTCCAATATTCCTACGCGGAAAGTAATCAGCTGCTATTCAATGTGCAGGCACGTGTGCTGCATACCAACGATTATTATCACACTCGCGGCATAATCACAACCTCGGCTAACGGGAAGACCCTTTCTACAACAGAGGAAGAAACAAATCCCATCAAATCATGGCAGGGTGATATCGACATCTATCTATATAAACGATTAAACCGACACCAAAATATATATTTCAACATCGTTCCTACGATTATACAGTCACTATCAGGTCACTCCTATGCTACCTCCGACATAGAGATAATCAACAGCTCGCGGCAAAACGGATATCGGTTATCGATAGAAGGCGTATGGGAATACAGGCTAAATAATGGGAGCCTCTCGGCAGGCATCAGGAGCAATTCACGCTGGGACCGTCTCCGCTATTTCCCTGACAATTCAATTTCCCATGAAAACCTGTCACAAAACAGTATCTTTGCCGAATGGCGGCACTCCGCAGCACAATGGCAATATGGAATCGGGGCTACATTGTCATATTGTGCCGGATCGTCAACCATCGGTGAAAAACCGGCGGTCAATCCTAAGGCATACCTGCTCTACCGCGTCAGAGATTGGGGAAACGCAGGCATATATCTTGAAAGCCGTTCTGTCGCTCCGGGAGTAAACGAAACCAATCCTACACTTCAGCGTGTAGACCAATTCCAATGGAGTATCGGCAATGACAGGTTAAAATCTTACCGCGACTATAAAATCAAAGGCGATTTCAGTATAAGGGCAGGAGCCTTAACTGCAAGAGTGATTATTGAAAATCGCTATGCCTGTAATCCTATAATGCCGGCAAAAACCTACATTGGCGGCATGATTGTGCAATCGCCCCGCAATGCAGGTCATAACAATCATCTTGATGTACACGGGATGGTCAGAGTGCCTCTTTTCTCCAACCGTGTGATGCTTACTGCTGAAGGTGGCTGGCATCGGTTTGGCAGCAAAGGATTTAATTATACCCACTCCTATTCACAGCCCTATATAAACCTTCAGATGATGTTACTGATAAAAAGCTGGTGGATAATGGCTAAATACAACAGCAGCTACAACCGGCTATGGGGAGAAATGATATCAAGTGCCAATCAAAATCTCACCAATCTCGGGATAGGCTATACATATAAATCCATGACACTCATGGCGGGGATAGTAAATCCTTTCGGCAATGTAACCTTGAAGTCGCGCGACTTATCCGCAATCGCGGGATATGACCGCACATATCAGGCGACAGGCTCAAACACGCTTATATGGGCTGGCATAACCATCAATCTGCGCAAAGGAAAGTCACGTGCCGCCTCGCAAAAGAAGCTTGAAAACGAAAATATCTATGAATCAATAACTAACGCTAAAAAGTAATGACAATGAAAAAATTATCATCAATCATCGCATCGTTAATTTTCGCCACGACTGCAGCCGCCGGTCAGATAATAGTAATCACCAATCTGCCTTATGCAGAAGGAAAAATTTATCTCGCCATAGCTGATGGCAATAAAACCTTAGAAGCAAAAGCGCTCGATGTGGAAAGCGATAGCGTGACAACCGATATTGAACTGACCGGACATGAAGGGAAGGAACTTATGTTTCAGGCTTTTCAGGACCTAAACGACAATCACACACTCGACTTTGACAATTTCGGTCGTCCAACAGAACCGTGCCTGCAAGAGAAAATCAAGATTTCTTCCGAAACAGAGAAGATAAACCTGAAACTCAAACAATATTAATCACATTGACATATCTACACTTTCAACTTAAAAATATTATCTTTGCAGCATGAGACCGGAAGACAGCCTTGACATAATCGCGGAAATGATGTCAAAAACGCGCAAGAGCGTTTTGCAGGATTCTTACGCGCCTTTTCTAATATGGGGATGGGCAACCGTCGCGGTCGGACTCTCGGTATATCTTTCGGTCACCATGCTTGGCAACTACAATTTCTACATGTTGTGGTTTCTGCTCCCTGTCATAGGCATATCCGGAGTGAAATTCCACAGACAGCATCACAAAAATGAGGTTAAGACGACACTTACCTCCTCATTGGGCAGTATCTGGCGTATGTTCACGGTGCTTCTTGTATGTTTTTCCATATATTCCTTTTTCGTTCCGTTCAATGTGCTGTTTTTCATATTGCTTATACTCTCTATCGGGTGTTATGTGACAGGCGCATCGATAAAATATCCGCTCTTGCAATATTCCTCAATAATAGGTTTTATAGTCGATGCTTCACTATGGGCCGTGAATGGACCGACACAGATAATACTGTTTCTGATCGCCATAGTGGCAATGATGATAATACCGGGTTATAAGATGAAAGAAGATTTAAGACATGACAGAACTTGACCCCATAATCCATTCACAGCTCCGGCTTGCCGTGCTTTCCATACTGATGAGTGTGGAGGAAGCTGATTTTGTATTCCTTAAGGAAAAAACCGGCTCGACGATGGGCAATCTGAGCGTACAGATAACCAAACTGTCTGATGCCGGCTATATTGAAGTCGAAAAGACATTCAAAAACAAACGTCCGCGCACCGTATGCCGCATGACCGAAACCGGAAAGGAAGCATTCAACAACTATATCAATGCTCTTCGACAACTTGTGTCGCCAGCCCTCGGCACCGACGCCCCACCCGACACCCTCTCCCCCTCCCCAATATAGATAGCACTCACAATATAATAACCCATACCTCATCCATACAAAAGATTTGCGAAAAAGTATAGCCCGTCTCCCGGTACATAAATATAAATTCGTTATTTTTAATTGAAATGACCAAGGATGAACTCATAGCGAAGCTGCATGACATAGAATGGGAGGATTTTGAAGTAAAGACAGCAAAATCCGAACTACCAAAGAATGTATGGGAAAGCGTCAGCGCATTCTCAAACACCTCCGGCGGTTGGATTGTGCTCGGCGTAACACAGACCGGTAAGACATTCGAGATTCAGGGAGTAAACAACATAGAAAAACTTGAACAGGATTTTCTCGGAACACTTCGAGGCGAAAAGTTCAATCAAAGACTGAATGTTACCTCGAAGCGTTATACAGTAGACGGGAAGAAACTGCTTGCCTTCTATGTTCCTGAGGTTGATCTTAAACCGGTTTATTATAACAATCCCATCAATACTTTCATCCGTATGGGGAGTGGCGATCAGAGAGCTACTGAAGGTGAAATCCGTGCGATGTTCCGCGACCAGTCTTTTGGTAAGAAGACTGAAGAAACTATTCCTGACACAAGCATAGACATGCTTAATCCCAATACTTTGAAAAGTTATAGGTTCGCTCTTAGTCAAACACCTAATCTTATAAATCTCCGTGAATTAAATGATGCTGAATTTTGCGAACAGATAAATATTACCCGTAACGGGTTACTCACTTATGCAGGACTTCTGATGTTTGGCAAAGCTCCGTATGTCCTGCGGTATGTTCCCACATTCTGCGTTGACTATATCGAGATTCCGGGTCCTACAATCCGGCAGGCTGAGGTAAGATATACTTATCGTATTCCGGAGCAGGACAACATATGGGAAGCAGTTCAGATAATACTGCGCCGTTTCCGCACTCTTGTTGATGCTCCGATTCATATCAATAATGATGGATTTGCGACAACAGACGAGAGCCAATACAATGTTCTCCGCGAAGCACTCGCGAACATGGTGATGCACGCCGATCATTTTGACTCATTGCGTTCTTGTATCCGTGTCTATACCGACCATATCGAGTTTATGAACGGAGGCGCTTTCCCTCTACCGGTAAAAGACATCCTCGGAAGGATTTACTCAAAGCTCCGCAATCCGACGATTGCCAAGCTATTCCGATTTGTCGGTATAGCGGAAAACGCGGGATATGGCATGAACAAGCTTGTAAGCTGGGAATTGTTGACAGGAGCTCGTCCGACTATCGAGAGCGACCGCACAATCGCAGTCGTGTCATTCCCACTCAAGTCAGCTCTACAAAGAAAAGCTGATGATAATGTCATTAGAAATGAGGGTAAAAATGGGGGTAAAAATGAGGGTAAAAATGAGGGTAAAATTCTAACTTCAAGACAAAATGCAATTTTAGATTTGATAAGATCTAATCCCACGATAAGTATGATGGAGATGTCCTCAATTCTGAATGTTTCCATAAGCACAATAGAACGGGAAATTCCGAAAATGTCTTTACTTATCAGGCATATAGGGCCCAAGAACGGAGGATATTGGGAAATAATTGAAGATTAAAACTATTAAAACAAGATTGGTTATGATTCAATTTATTGAAAAAGGTGACATATTTAATATTGTGGGTGTAAACAATTATGCACATGGATGTAATTGTGCCGGAGCAATGGGAAAAGGAATTGCCTTACAATTCAAGAATAAATATCCTAAGATGTATTCCGAATATCATGCCATGTGCAAGAATGGTTTATTCAATCCCGGAGACGTCTTTGATTACAATTATGGCAATGGACACATATACAATCTCGGAACGCAGGTATCTTGGAAAACAAAAGCCCTGTTGGAGTATATTGAAAATTCGTTAGGGCGAATGCTTGAATTAGCAGCTTCGGACAACGTAACCAAAATAGCACTTCCTGCAATCGGAGCCGGATTAGGCGGTTTGAATTGGGACGATGTAAAAGGAATTCTGAGTAGGGTCTCCGCGAACTATCCTGATATTGAATTATACGTTGTCGAGGCTTACGGTTGATAATATTTTCTTCTTCAATGTTTTTCAGACGTTTGAAGAAGAAACGAACTTTCCGATAAAAAGATATGTCAAATCGTATTTTCGGTATTTATTAAGTGGTGAACAATTAAACCTTGAAAAGAATGAAAAATAGAAACTTTCTTATAATGTTGCTCATGGCATTCATCGCAGCGGCAGGGCTGACTGCGTGTAGCGATGATGAAAAGCCAAAAGATTCAGTTAAAGAAATCAGAATGCAAGTGTCGGCTGAAACAGGCATAATGTATGCCTCGTCTGACGACAAAATGGAGCACCCAATAGATTGCATGCTCGTCGAGTCGGAAGATTTTCCCGGCGAGACACTGCAACTCGATTTTAATGAAATCGAAGGTTTCACCTACGAGCGTGAACATGAGTATTACCTTTCTGTGAAGCGTACCATACTCGCCAATCCACGCGCCGATGCTTCCGACCGCACATATTCACTTATCAAGATTCTTGCAGACAGACACGTGGTAGACCCTGAACTTCCGGTCGACAAGGAGATAACGACGGAAGCCGACATAGAGTACTATGACTTGTGTCCTTTCGAGAAATATGCTGTAGGTAGTGCTATCGTTGTTGATGATGAAGGTAAAATAGATAGTAAAGTTCAGTATGACAAAGTTTCACCGTTACCATCCTACGATAAAGCGCGTATCTGGCTGGTGGATCTCCTTGATCACAAAGATCCGAACTGGGTGAAATTTCATAGTGTGCCTTATCAGGCAACTTATTCGTATGTATTGTCACCTTTTACCGACAAAATACGTTTGGTACGCAACGAATCACACGGTCCGATGTTCAAGAATGTAGTGACTGAAGAAGAATTTGCCCGCATCCTGTCCATGGGCTCCGGCGAGAAAGTCAGATATGCGCTTATTCTTGCCAATGTCTACAAAAAAGGTCTGCAGAAACTGGAATTTAACATAATAAAGAAATAATCGTTACAGACTGATTCTACCTCGCCATCTATAATCTTCCAATCATACCCCCCTGCGACATCACCGGCATTATTGAATTGTGGCATCAAGAGACTTCTACTATTGACCGTGACCTCTTTATCCGGGCATCTCACGTCGTCAGCTGCACTGCATCGGTGAGATATGGAAATCTTATCCGTTCAACGGACTTAACCACACCGGAATTTCCCTTTTCACCGACCCACATATATAGTTAGGTCTGGTTTATCGGGCATATAAAGCCCGCGCCAAACCAAATGTAATAAATTCTGCCCAAAAACAAAGTTATTCAAATAAATAATGTATAACATTACAGACCAAGGGTACAATTCAATATTTTTACAAGTCCCATGAATTTAAAACAGATATCCCGTAGAAATGAAATTTGACTGATAATAGGATTATAAGTTGCCAAAATACTATCTTTACGGCTATGAAACAGTTCTTTGAACGCATAGAGAACCAATAGAAGTACAAAAAGGGAAATGGAAAAATGAGTTTTAAACTGATGATTTTTACCTTTAAATAAGAGACTGTTACGAAATTATCATTACTTTTGTATCTGGATAGAGGCAACTCTTTCCACGACATTTTGATCAATAGCTTCACAATCACCACACCAAGTAAAAGGGCAAATCATCAAATATGGGATGGTTTGTGGTGAACCGTGAAACGTATAGCGAATGTCTGCGCTTTTTAGTGACTAAAACAAGAAAAATATGAATGAAAAAAGAGTTAAAGGATTTCGTGAACTTAGAAGATTTGCATTGTTGTTAGCCATGTTTCTTACATCTATTTTCACATTTGCACAAAGTGAACCAGAAATCACCAAACCTTTGACAGATATGGAGGTTATGCGTAAAGTTGCAATTCTTGATATCGAAGGAAAAACGTATGAGAACGTAACAATATCTTTCAAATCAACAACACCGGATTATTTTATAACAGACAAGTATAAGGTTAAAGTGAAAGTCGTTGATGAGAATGGAAAGTCTATTTATAAGAAGACGCTAAAAAATGCGTTCCTGTATGTTTTCTCTAATGGACAGATACAAGTAGGAAAACTGAATTTCAACCAGATACTTATAACAAAATCAGAACTAACTGATAATAATATTGGTATAATCAGAGAAAAGGAAGGTGTATATTGATGCAACATTCTCAAAAATACCAACACTTTGCTTTTGATGTAAATAATAACATCATTGACATCCACAATACCGATAAAATATGCAACCAACGGTATTTCTGTCCATATTGCCATAATGAAATGATAGCTAAGCGTGGCAATATTCGCCAATGGCATTTTGCGCACAAAACGGACAAATGTTCTTATGACAACTATCTGCATTCCATAGCCAAAAAGATGATAATGGATTGGTTTAACCAAAAAGAAAGCATTGTTTTGGAAATGGATGCCTATAAGAAATGTGGTCAATATGATGGCTGCATATTCCGCATGGATGAGTCTTGTACAGGTAAGATAACTGTTCAACATAATTTGAAAGAATATTATTCAAGATGTACTCAAGAACGAAGATATGAGGGATTCATTGCCGATTTGCTTTGTGAAAGTGAAGAGAGATCAACTTCTCCCATATTTATAGAAATCTTCGTGACGCATGAGTGTAGCCAAGAAAAGAAAAAATCTGGCATCCGCATTATTGAATTTCATATCCAGTCAGAAAAAGATATACTGAATATTATAAGTTCTACCAAAATAGCGGAAGGAGGCATGGTGCGGTTGTATAATTTCAAGCGCAAAACTTTTAAAAAAGATGACTTTGTACAACCTTTCCAAAAATACATGCTGTATCCTACTCTGAAAAGTTTCGTAGATAAGGAGAGATATACGTGCAAAAATTACAATCAATCCCATCGGGGTATTTATGAAATCAGTATGCCATACGATGATTGCATTCCGTATTTCTTTAATAGCGGTGGATTATATACAGTAGGGAAAGTAAAGGCTTATCAAGATGGGTACCTCAAGAAAGATTGTCAAATTTGTAAATGGCAATCAATAGATTGGGCTGGTGACAGTTTTTGTAAGCTATATAAAAAATGTGGTAATCCCAAGTATTGTAGGGATAATGATGCTTCAAAATGTTCTATGTTTGGAGAAGATAGGGAAATGATACAGCGTGTGATTTCAGATTTCAATGATTATATAAAAGAGAATCCTGTAGATGTGTGGAAAGGAGAGGTATTGGATGCCAAATCCAATATACACATTCAAACTTTATAACCCGATTTCTGCTTGCCCTCTTTCAATTTTCCCATCATACCGACCTTTTAATATTGATAACCTCATTTAGCATATAATGAAGTCGTAATTCATCAAATCCGTCAGCGTTCTATATAAACACTGGTACTGATTGAAAATATTTCCAAAACTTTTTTATTTCAGAGGATACAAAGCGTCAACGCGTCCAAAAACAGGCCTCACCAAATGACAAAAAAAGAAAAGCTGTCTTTAAAAGACAGCTTTCATTAGTTTATGCATGCATCAAATTCCTGGGTAGTTATGTCAGCACAGACCTTTGTCTTGCCCATGCTTGATAACAGCCTCACAGATAAAATCAGTGATGCTGTCAACCTGTTCGAGAACCGCATGCACTGTCGCCGGCGCATTAAAGCCATAACGCTTTACGGTCGATTTTTTGCGGCCTGCACCGGGGCGACGACCGCCTCTTTTCTTTGCAGATTCTTCCATAATTCGCCTAAACTAATTGCACAAAAAACTTAATGTTAATACTCCAGAGTCGCCTCTGAAAACATTTGCAAATCTACAAAAAAAGTAACATCAAACCTCGATTATTAATAAATTTTTCGTTTATATTCGTTTAAAATATGAATATAGTGACATATAATCTATCGATATTTAAAACACATTAACAATGATGTGCAAAGCCGACACCCATTTATGGATTGTATCGGCTTTTATCATAAAACTGCATTATAGTCATCGCCTGTTCCAATGCTTCCGCCGCCGGCGATAACGGGTCAAGTTCTGCAGCTCTGGCATAATCGCTGATAGCATCACGACGTCGCTCCAAACGCCAAAAAAGCCTTCCCCGTTCAAAAAACAAACAAGCGTTTCCGTGACTATTTTCTATGAGTCGCGTTATGGCAACAATTGCCTCTTCTATCTCGTTTTTATCAATAAGATGAGTTATCTCGGTAGGTAATGTCATAAAATTTTCTTACTTTTGAAACTACAAATTTATAAACAATGAAAAAGATATCCGCAATTCTTTATATAATTATTTCCGCCACCACTCTTTTTGGCGCAACTCCCGGTATGGCCACTTACAATTCTACCCAATGTGAAGGCAGTGCGATGCCCTACCCCGCGCCAAAAGAATCTATCAGCTATCCCGACTCGCTCACTCCCGTAATGGTCAACCACGTCGGGCGGCATGGCGCGCGCTATCCGGCATCAGCATCCCGACCGCTCGCAATCAAACGTGCGCTTGAACATGCAGATTCCCTCGGCACTATTACACCACTCGGAAAAGAGTTGCTTCAGGTGACAGAAAATGTAATAACCCGCAGCAACGGCAAATGGGGCGCTCTCGATTCACTTGGCATGGCTGAGCAGCGCGGTATTGCGGCAAGAATGTTTACCAATTATCCCAATCTGTTCAGTAATGGGAAAATCACGGCATTGTCATCCTACGCCCCACGATGCATCATGAGCATGTATTCGTTCACTCACCAGCTGGCGCGCATGAACAACCGTCTTGAGATATTCACCTCGTCGGGGCGTCAAAATTCTCCTCTTATGCGACCGTTTGATATCGACCAGGACTACATCGATTATCGCGAAAACAAACCATATGAAGATGTCTTGAAAGGATTCATCGCCGAGACAGCTACTACGGCACCGATAAAACGCGTTCTCGGAGAGAACTATCCGCTTGACGAAGAGCAGTTCCGCGATCTTGCACTTACAGAATACGGACTTCTTGCGGGACTGAGCGCAATGGGATATAATATAGATGTAATGCGCTTTTTCACAGAAGAAGAGTATAACCGCCTGTGGTCATGCAACAACCTGAAGCAATATCTTGAACGCACAGCGAACACCATCTCAACCCTACCTGCCGACATCGCCGCCGACCTGCTACTGAATCTTATAACTACAACTGATGATGTAGCGGAACGCAGAAGCGATATGCGCGTACAATTACGCTTCGGACATGCAGAGACACTGATGCCCCTGCTGTCACTCATGCACTTACCGGGCTGCTATTACATGACAAACTATTTTGATACTGTCGCATCACATTGGCAGAACTTCCATGTAGTCCCGATGGCATCCAATCTTCAGATAATACTTTTCCGTACAAAAAACGGGAAACTGTATGTAAGAATTGACCTGAACGAAGTGCCTGTAACATTGATTCCGGGCGATGAAAGGATTTACCTGCCATGGTCCACAGCAAAGCAGTATCTCACCCGCTGTCTGCCGTTATACATGCAGATTTAGAAACGACTACTAACAAAAAATTATCCGGACCACTGACAACAGCAATCCGGACCGAATCATATATATTCCAACAAAACAGATTCAATAATTATTTTTCTTACGTTCAAAATAGCCCTGTTCCTTTCCACATACCGGACACTTCCCGGGTGCTGACTTGCCGCGGTGAATATAGCCGCAAAACCGGCATTGCCATTCTTCTTCCTCATCATCCTTGAACATCGTGTCACTTTGGAGTCGTTCAAGAAGTTTCAGATAACGGGCTTCATGTCCCTGCTCCACAGATGCCACCAATTTAAAATGTGACGCTATGCGTGGAAAGCCTTCTTCCTGGGCAACACGGGCAAATTCCAGATACATATCTGACCATTCTTCGTGTTCACCTGCGGCTGCCTCCTGTAGATTACGCATCGTATCCCCAATCGGACCGGCAGGATAAGAAGCCGTGATTTCCAGCATACCTTCGTCGAGGAAACTGAAAAAGCTCTTGGCATGTACATATTCCTGTTCGGCTGTCTCAAGGAAAATAGCTGCAATCTGCTCGTAGCCTTCATTTTTCGCCACCTCGGCAAAAATTGTATAGCGACCGCGCGCCTGTGACTCACCTGCGAATGATTTCAGAAGATTCTTTTCTGTCCGGGTTCCCTTTATGCTCTTGCTATCCATAAATAAAGTTTAATGTATTTATGCTCTTTTAACGCTAATGCCACTTTAATTGTTCATAGCACCTTCAAAATAAAAAAAGTTTAAACTTTTTAGGTAAAAAAATTTGTATTGTCAATAAAACAGCGTATATTTGCAACGAAAAGAAAGTTACATCATGAATATCTCAATTATCCATACTTCTTATTGGTGGCACATCGGTAATAACTATCGATGGCAATCATATTTTGGATAATGTGAATAAGAAAATTCTATCTTACTAATTATTAATGGAGTGCCATCGGATTTATATCTCGATGGCACTCTTTTTTATTTCATTATATTTTTTCTCATGACATCAACATTCAGCCGCATCCTCCCCGTGGATGATGCCGGATACTATGGCAATTTCGGAGGAGCATACATACCCGAAATTCTCAACCGAAGCGTAGAACAGCTGAAAGAGGCATTTTACCGCTATGCAGCTGACAAAGAGTTTAACGACCAATACCGCCAACTGTTACGTGATTATGTGGGACGCCCCTCACCGCTCTATCGTGCAAACCGACTAAGCGACACATACGGTACCAATATTTATCTCAAGCGCGAAGACCTCAATCACACCGGAGCGCATAAAATCAACAATGCCATCGGCTCCGTACTACTTGCCCGACGAATGGGCAAAACCCGCATCATAGCCGAAAC
>OIEM01000801.1_pt1 | contig 14482 bp, 8 predicted proteins | sample 1581761 | NCBI WGS metagenome assembly OIEM01 (sample SAMN01760978, study PRJEB22395) | human gut metagenome | reverse complement strand
TGAAGGTATAAGTAATCAATATTGGGCGTCTGGGCGAAAATCCGTCCGAACCATTGGCCACAAAGATCAGCTGGCATACCTCGCCATAAAGCCGGAGCAATAGAAACGGGCTTATCCGATTTTGTCTTGATATAAGATGCCACTCCTTCAAGATATTTAGCCAACATGGATAAAGAGGGTTCTTGCTGCCAGCCTACAGGATAAGAACCGTCGTGAAATTCTTCGGTTATATACCAGCCTTCAAGGCAAGGGTGATTGCCAAATTGCTCATACAGCTCATCGAACACCATCTTATTTCTCTCTAAATTGAGATTATATTTCTCCGGTGATGCCGTATTCGTTTTACTGTAATCACCGGGATAAAGGCCTACAATCAGTTTTATGCCATTGCGCTCGGCAGCCTCGAACATTTGGTCGACAAAGTCATACTTCTCGGTAATCCAAGGCATGTTGGTATTCTTATAGAACGAAATGCTGGTGTTTTCTCCGTCTGTAAACTGCTCCGCGTACTGGATAATCCAGGTGTCAATGCCGATGGCACGGCTATCCTGAAACTGTTTATCCCAGTCTTCGTTGACATAAGCGGTATTCAATTGTACAAAAATACTGGAGAACTTGGGCTTTCCGCTTTTCAGTTCATAAGAGGTCAATTGCTCCAACGCATCGATACTTACCTCGCCGGTACAAACTTCATGTTTCGTATTTACGATTTCAATCCTGAATCCTTCAAAACGGTTTAGCAATAAGCCGTCAGCCGTAGCCCCCTGCCCCTTTTTATACAATTTGAACGCACTGTAGGGCATAACCAGACGGTTCCAACCTTCTTTGGATAATATTTCTTCGTCTTCGAAAGCATAATATTGCCATCTCTTACGTGTACTGTCATGCGGTTTGTCGGCGCTGAATTGCTTCTCATCCTCCATAATGATGAAGCGGAAAACACCTTTGTTACCTTTTTGACCTTTCACCCAAATGGAAAGTCCCAAAGGATAGAAAGACAGGTCGGGGCGATAATCTCCCCATGTTTCTTCGAAATAGACATACTCAGGATTTGAAGTCATAGGCTTACCGGAAAAACTGTATTTCAGCTTAAAACTTCCCACTCCTTCTTTATAGTCATCACCTAAATCATAGTCAATAGTGGCATTGGTAGGTTCTTCGGCACTGGTAGGACCAGTACGATAAATTTCGCACCCCAATTCATCGAAAGGGTTAATATTTTTAGTAGCTTTCGTGCTATTCAATATTTTGCGTATCTCTTCTTGCAGGTTATAGTCACCATCCTGACCGTTTCCTCCTCCGTTATGATCATCACTTCCACAGGAAGCCAAAATAAAACAGAACAGACTTACCAATATAGCAGTTGTTTTCATAAGGCATTAGTTTTAAAAGAGAGTGCCGCCGGATTAGCGGCACTCCCGATTTGAATTAATCAATGTGTATTATTGACGGAAATAACTCATCTTATACATTCTTACAATAGACTGTGATAAATCAAAGCCAACAACAGAGGTTGCAATGTACACATCATATCCGGTTGAGGTTGCTTCTTTGTAGACAGCAACGTCTCCCCAGCTAAAGTAATTCTGCCCCCATGCGGACATATCGCTTGTAAATACACAGAAGTCACCATATCCGTCATCGTCCGGTCCCAGTTCCATCTTAGAGGTATTGGTAATGTCGAATACCTTGAGGGTGGCACCACCACCGGCCCATTGGTCAGCACCTTGGTCATTGAGTGCCAAATAGGTATCATTTTCCACCTTAAATACATTGAAGCCAAGCAAGCGGTATTCGTGAGCAGCCGCATTCAAAGCTGTAACTTCCATGGATGTCGTAAAGATATTGAAGCGACTCTTCAAAGCCTCATCACTGTTTCCGTTTACCCACTTCGTATAACTGATGTAATGATCCGAATCGTCGGCCAATGAAGCACGCTGTATGGCGGGTGCGGCAGTCCAAGAACTTCCGGCCGGTCCGTAACGCAATTTATTAGGCTGATTGGCAGGAGTTACTAACTGACCATCCTGTAATTTCCAATAATAAATAGTCATATCATTAGGACCTGTACCATAAATATAAGCTGTACCGCTGGTTACATCACCTGCCACGCTCATGTTATATCCCAAATCTCCCGGACAACCATCACCGGCAGTATAGTCAAGCAGCAACTTATGTTCCTGATCTGCTTCAGAATAATAGAAGACCATGAAACCTGCACCGTAAATATTTTCACGGGAAGTAATCAAGTGGCCGGCATCATCCGTACGAGCCTTCATCATAAACGATCTTGCTGCATCTATAGTCTTAACCGCTGCTCCCGTCTTCATGTCATACAGGTAGATAGGACCATTATATTCCTGAACTGCCAGATATTGACCGTATATTGCTAAGCCTGTATTATTGCGGCTTGCCAATCCCAGATCGGTACAGTTCCTTTCCCACACTTTGGAGAACTTGGTTTTAGGCGGTGTCGGTACCACACGAATCGTATTGTTATGACGATTTCCCAATGCATCGATTACTGTTATTTTATAAGGCTCAGTGAAATCCATTTCACCCCCAACTCCCGGAACAACATAACAATTATGCTCCACACTTACGGTGCAAATCAGACGGCTTACATCGAGCGGGTCTTCATCCGTGGTAGGAACTTTCACCGTAATTTCTTCTCCCTCTTCATAAGGACCTTTCTTGGTAGCATAAAACTCCGTCGGATTATCAGGTATCTGAATGGTTACATTAAGTAGACCATTCACTTGGCTTTCATGTGCTGTGCTCAAGTCAGGAGACTCACAGGAAACCAAGAGCACTGCCCCAAACAAACACGCTGTTGCTGCAATTCTATTAAGTATTTTCATAGCTTCATTTTTTTAATTATTTCCATTCGTCAAACTGTTCACAAGCAGGGTTCTGCTGAATTTCTGCAATAGGAATAGGGAAGCGATTGTATTTCTCCAGATAAACACGCGTTTTACCAGCATCACAATCCACAACATTGTATTCATATCCATCACCTACTTTTGTCGGCTTCACTCCTTCCATGTGAGTACCATTCAGGACTGTAGTTGCCAATCCCCAACGACGGAGATCCCAAAAACGATGTCCTTCAAAAGCTAACTCTACCATTCTTTCGTGGCGGAGAAGTTTCATGAATTCAGTTTTTGTACTGGCTGATACTGCCGGCAAATCAACTCTGTCTCTTACTTCATTCAATGCTTCCAATGCTTCAGTAAGTTTATCTTGCATTGCCATTGCTTCCGCATAGATCAATAGAACTTCAGCATAACGCATATAATAGAAAGTCAGGTCAGTTCTACGCATTTGGCTCTTACTAATTTCCGGATCAAACAACTTACGCATATAGTAACCTGTGCAAGTAGTACCACCACCTAAACCATAGCCATCCACACTACCTTCGTATGTGTAAAGTGTTTCTCCTTTCCATTGACAACCATTATAAAGGATGGAAGCATAGAAACGTGGTTCACGGCCTTCATAGGGGTTGGCAGCCATTTCAGGATTGTTCCAATCAAACTCTTTACCATCAGCCATCTGATAAGCCGATACCAACGTCTCTGTCGGACTGATTTCAGCATAGCCACCATCACTGGGCGGACAATTGAAATAATCAAAAGAATAATCCAACGTCTCGTAAACATAACCAAACTCTATGACACTTTCATTATTTGCAACCGGTTTCGCTCTTCTATTCAGAAACAACTTTCCATAATCCTCATACAGTTCATACCCTTGCTTTTTCAATTCGGCAGCAGCATCGGAAGCATCTTTCCAACGCTCAGCATAGAGCATAGCACGAGCTTTCATTCCATAAGCTGCACCACTTGTCAACTTACCGGCCTCTACAGTACTTCTCAGAGGCAAATTTTTAGCTGCAAAGTCTAAATCCTCTGCTATGAAATCCCAACATTCATCCGGTGTACAACGCGCATGCTCCTTTTGTCCAAGTTCAGGTAACTGCTTGTACAGGATAAAACTAGCTCCATACCGCTTCGCCAAATCAAAATTAGCCACTGCACGGAAAAAACGGAATTCCGCCTCTGCACGTTTGGCAACCTCTTCAGTAAAGTTTTCACGGTGTTTTTCCAATCCTTCCAAAGCACGGCAACAAGTCAATTGCCAGGAATGCCTATTATTCCAGTTGTCAAAAAGATTACTGGCAGAAGTAATAGGAGTAGAACCGAATACAAACAAATTAGTATTGGCAGCCGGATTATTGGCTTTCAAAAGATCAGCGCATGCATCATCAGTGATTGAATAATATCCTCCGATCAAAGAATAAAAGCCATTAATATACAATTGCAGATTCGTTTCATTCGACCAAGTGATATCGTCAGGATAACTACTTGTCAGAACAGGATCAATATCACAACTACTCAGCGTGAAGCAAGCAGAAGCAAATACTGTTATTATCTTATTTACTGATTTCATTGTATTAGTTTTTTAGAAAGTTACATTTAATCCAAATTCATACGTACGCTGTTGAGGATAATATCCCTGATTTACACTTGGCATTTCAGGATCCATATGCTCCAGATGAGATAAAGTAAACAGGTTACCACCGGCTACATAAGCACGAATTCTTTCAAAGCCAGCCTTTTTACTCCATTTCTTTGGTATGGTGTATCCCAACTGAATAGATTTCAGACGTACATAAGAACCATCTTCTACCCACCAGGAAGAGAATTTTCCACCATTTGATCTTGACTCGATTCCTAAACGAGGATATTTAGCATCAGTATGATCGGGACGCCAAGCACCTTCCACCAAATAATAAGGAGTATTTCCATCAGCATAGAAAGGACGTGTATAGAATGTATCATCACGAATTCCACTACTATACAATCCGCATAAATTTACATCAAACAGAGCTGCACCTTGCAACAACATATTGAAATCAAAACCTTTCCATTCAGCACCCAGATTCAAACCAAACATCATTTCCGGTGTATTGCTACGACCAATTGGAACCATATCCTGATCCCAGGTAATCTTACCATCACCATTAATATCTTTCAGTTTGATATCACCGGGTAATGTCGGACCGAAAACAGCACTATGAGCTATTTCTTCTTCCGACTGGAATAAACCATCTGCAACAAATCCCCAGTATCTTCCCATCGGGCCACCAGTAGCACGTTTATAATCAGGCACATTGGCATCTTCCGTCATTTTCAACACTTTGTTACGAGCCCAGGAAAGATTACCTCTTACATGATAAGTAAAATCTCTTATATGATTATTATGAGACAATACGAGCTCAAAACCACGGTTATCATGAGAACCATAATTGATATACGTTGGATAGTAAGATCCCAGCGATGGCGGGAAGTTTGCTGACTGAGACTCCAATGAACGGGTGGTCTTCATATAGAACACATCCAATTCAACACCCAATAAACCATTCCACATACTAGATTCGATACCAACATTATAAGTATCAGTCAACTGCCACTTCAAAAAAGGATTTACCGGGCTACTCAATCCCAAATATTTCTGGGGACTGGTACCGAATAATACTGTCGGGTCAGCCGATAAAGTGGCTGTCGAGAAATAAGTCATCGTATTACTAATGGCACGATCGCTACCTAAACGTCCTACAGATGCACGGATCTTCAGGTTTTCCATAAAAGGAACGGCTTCCTTAAAGAAATCTTCCTGAGAAAGTCTCCATCCTACTGAAACACCCGGGAATACACCCCATCTGTACTTTTTGGGAAGTGCTGTAGAAGCATCAATTCTGCTGGTGAACTCTAATAAATACTTATCATCATAAGAATAGTTCAGACGAATTACATAGCCAGCACGTTTAGCCTGACTGTGTCCGCCTTTTACCAAATCTTTATTCACCTCAAGACCATAGTTCAAATCCATGATATCAGTTATAGGAAAATCCGTTCTACCGGCAGACATACTGGACTCGTCTGTTCTGGAAAATTCATATAAGAATAATCCGGATATAGCATGCTTACCAAATTTATTTGAGTACTCAAGAGCCGGTTGAATCGTATAACCTTCACTTTCCGTGAACCACTGATTCAAAGAAACTTTATTAGCAATTCGGCCAGTCTCTACATTACCTTGACGGGTAGTCTGATTCCAACCGTACACATCATAAGTCAAGAAGTACTTCTTCTGCATAGTATAATTCTTCAGATAAGAAGCATTCAACTTAACAGACAGTCCTTTCACAAAAGGCAGCTGATACTTCATAGCAATATTGCCCTGGAAATATGTCTTCTTAACATTATTGTTACCAGACAAATCTCTTGCCGCAATAGGATTGTTATTTCCATTACCAGCCGTATTTATACTGGCTATAGGCATTCCATCAGCCGTATAAGGCTTCAAGTAAGGATATGACAACAATGCTTGCTGGAAAATAGAAGCATACGAACCTACACCTGCAGAAGCACCTGGCTCATCCTGCTCGGAAACATAACCGGATAAATCAAGAGACAAATCAAAGTTATCAGTAATCTTTGCATCCATATTAGAGCGGAAATTATACTTATCATAAGAAGTACGTTTAATAATACCCTCCTGATTGTATGCACCGACTGAAGCAAAGAACTTAATTTTTTCCGTACCACCGGAAACTGAAACATTATTTGTATAAGTAGGAGCTGTATTACGGAATAACAAATCAAACCAGTCTGTATTTCCATAAATATGCTCATTCTCTCCCGGATTAGTAATACGGTCTATTTCTTCAGGTGAGAATCTCAAGTTTTCCTCTGCAACTCCGTCCAAGAGTTGAGCCTTATTATACCAATAAGCATAATCCGGTCCATTCAGGAACTTCGGAAAATCAGTATTCTGACTCAATGTAAGTGATCCGTTATACGTTACGGTAGGCTTCTGAACAGCACCACGCTTCGTCGTAATCAAGATTACACCAGCAGCAGCGCGCACACCATAAACAGCCGCAGCAGTCGCATCTTTCAAAATAGTGATAGATTCTACTTCATCAGGAGAAAATGATGGAAAGTAATCGGTAATAACACCATCGATTACAATCAACGGGCTACCATCTCCGGCACCATTACCACGGATGTACAAGTTAGCACCATCGGCACCTGGCTGTCCACTGCTCTGTTTGGAAATCAAACCGGGCAAACGGCCGGCCAGCATACCGGAAAGGCTTCCGCTCGGTGCCATCTTCAGTTCCTTGTTATCCACCTGTGCAATAGCACCAGTCACATTTATTTTCTTCTGTGTACCGTAGCCTACTACTACAACTTCATCCAACAAATTAGCATCTTCCCTCAGAATGATCTTCAGAAGTTTTTTTCCTTTCAACTGCACTTTCTGAGTGATGTAGCCCACATAAGAGAAAGTCAAATGCGAATTCGCATTAGATACCATAAGTGAAAAATGACCATTTAAATCAGTAATAGCACCATTTGTCCCTCCCTCGGCAACAACTGATACACCAATCAACGGAGTGTCATTCTCATCAAACACATTACCCTCTACCTTTATCTGAGCATGTGCACTCATACTTACTAGAGAGAATAATAAAAATAGCAAACAAAGATACTTGTTTTTCATATTACCAAAATTTAAAATTAGGAATTGTTATTCTCGTTTCATACGACCTTAGTTATATCTTCTAAAATTTGCCAGCACTGGTAAAGTCCTCTGGGAACATGGAAACAACCTTTCCACTTTCCACCTTTCAGAGGCAATAACACCTCACCTCTTCTATTCAGATAACCATACCATTCCGGATATTCATTATCTTTGAAATGGCTCCATGTATATTCATGTACCTTTTCAAACCAATCAAGACATTGCTTATCTCCGGTCAGTTGATAACCTTTGAGCAATGAAATCAGAGTTTCAATATGAACCCACCACAATTTCTGATCCCATTCCAATTGTTGGGGTGGACATCCTTTACGATCCATGAAATAGTAGATACCGCCAAATTCTTTGTCCCAACCATAATCAAGCATCGTCAAAGTAATGTTCTTCGCCTTTTCAATCAAATCCGGACGGTTCAGACGTTTCCCAAGATCCATAATGAACCACATGGCCTCAATATCATGGCCCGGAGTAACCTGACGTCCTTCGAAAGAATCGGAAAGTTCTCCATTTGCCAGAACATTCTCTACAATAATGCCTCCAAGTTCCGGACGATAAAAGACTTCCATAACTTCATGGATACATACTTCCATCGTCTTTTCCAGACAACCCTTATCCAGCAAATGCTCTATTTCCATAGCCAAATTACATAGGATCATCGGTAAGGCAAAATTCTTCAAATCACGTGTGCCCGGATAAAGCTTATTCCATTTTCCCTTAGGATTGTTGGTCTTCGATAATACAATATCGAAAGTCTTCATTGCTATATCCGCATACTCCTGGTTTCCCGTAGCCAGGCTAAGTTGTCCAAATGCCATTACAGCAAAAGTGTATGAGAAGATATTATAAGGCTCCACCAAGGGACGTCCTGTACGATCAAGAGAAAAATACCAGTTATAATTTCCATCATGACCATATTTTTTCAGGAACTCACCTCCCTGAATAGCACAGTCCAACCACTCCTGGCGTTTCTCTACCTTATTATAAAGCATTGAAAACAACCATACTTCCCGGCCCTGTAACCAAATAAATTTGTCTGTGTCAAAAACATTCCCTTTCCGGTCCAAACAGGTAAAATACCCACCATGCTCGTGATCCTGGGAGTACTCTAACCAGAAAGGAAGAACATTATCCAACAGTTCATCCTTATACTGATCCGCTAATTTCTTCAAATCCATAATTCTATTATTTTTTTAGATGAGAAACTGGAAACGTTTTTTATCCGGCATGCATATAAACCAGTTTCTCAATATATTGATACCTATTTATCTGTTGTATAAGTAATTACATCTCTTACCCAAATATCTGCTCCTTTCACTGGATTAGTCCATTTACAAGTCACTTTATATTTTCCGTAAGGCTGTTCGTAATTAAAAAACAGCTCATGTTTGCGATGGTTATACTTCAACGGTAACTTGCAGACTTCTACCAATTTATCATTGAAATATACTTCTAACTCTGCAACATAATCTTCAGGAACATTATCACCCTTGAGTTCTCCTTTAATAACAGCCCCTATACCGTCGAACTCCACAGTCGGAAAGTTAGCAATCCAATTATCCACAGTCACCTTCTTATCAAGTTTCAAACCTTCAAAGCTGATTTCCAATTTAGCAGGAACAGGCTTCTGAAAGTTAATTTTAACTTCATTCTCACCCACTTTTCCACCTTCTCTTTCTATCATCTGCAAAGCCTGTCCGTAACTCAACTCAGAACCTTTATTAAAGCTCACAGTATTATTGAAAGGCATATCTTCAACAATTGCCATTTCGGCCTTATATTTCTCCGGAAGGCGATTATAGCCAAGCATGGTTCCTAAAATGCCTCCGGAAGAAGCCGGATTACAGTCGGAATCTTGTCCTGCACGTGTAGAAATATCAATTGTTTTTTCAAAGTCGCCCTGACCGTAAAGCAATCCCAAAATGATATAGGCTCCGTTTACATAGGTTTCAATATTAAAAGGTACTTCAACACCATCTGGGCAGGCTATGTCATTAGTTCCCCATTTTTTCTCAATCTCTTCCCAGCACTTTTTCCAATCATCTGGATATTGTTTGTGCCAGTTTATAACATCGGTCATGCATGCATAAAAACGACTTTGCTGGGGGATCGCTTTCAAACCTTCCGTCACGATGTATTCAATATCATCACTTACATAAGCTAAAGAATACATGGCAGCTACGTATACTCCGCCATACCATCCATCACCGTAAGCCATGATATGTCCGATACGGTCACAAAAATCCACTGCACTATTCACCATACCCGGCGACATAATACCTGCAAAGTCAGCTTCAATCTGAAAATCCAAGCAATTGGCATGAGGATTGTTTTTCCAATATCCACTGGCATGGGGGGACAAACCTTGCAACAGGTTATAACGGGCCTGCTGGTTTGCATGACACAACGGATATTCTTTAGCTAAGAATGCTGCCGCAAAAGAATCGACAGGAGCATCCAATCCACACCTTTCAAAAGTCTCTACAAATGTCAGATCTACGTAAACATCATCATAAAGACCACCTCCACCATCAAACCATTTCTTGATTTCCCCATTTCCCCATGGTATAACCACAGAATCAGGAATCATGGTTGACAAATACTGAAACTCTGTTGGACCGCCATAGGTACATCCCAAGATTTGTCCGGCCCAAGCCCCTTTTACCTTATCGAATAACGTGTCTTTCGATAGGGTGAGGTTCAGGTTCTCCTTCTGAGAAGTACCGCACGAACACAATGCTGCTATAAGACAGCCACTCAATAAATAATTTCTAATCTTCATTATATATAATATTAAGGTCAATTTTTATTTTTCATCCAATAGCGTTCAATCTCTTCCAAAGACTTTCCTGTGGTCTCGGGAACAAGTTTCCAAACAATCAGCATATAGGGTACACACATGATTGCAAACAGAATGAATGTTCCGGCGGGGGTAAGATTCTGGAGCATCCAGGGGGTTAACTGTCCAATCAAGTATGTACCTATCCATAAAGCAAAGCCGGCAATGGACATGGCAAGCCCGCGTACCCGGGTCGGATACATTTCAGAAAGAAGCACAAATACCACAGCACATATAGACACTGCACAACAAAATACATAGAAGAGGAAAAAGATTAAAAGGAAAATGCTGGAGATACCCCAGGACTCACCATAAATAAAGTAAGTTGCAATCAGTACTAAAGAAATCACCATACCTGATACGCCATAATAAACCAACTTTTTACGCCCCACTTTATCAATAATAACAAGAGCCAATACAGTAGTCAATGTATTCACCAATCCCACTAAAACCTGATAGAACAAAGAATCACCTCCGGATAAACCTGCATTTTCAAAAATAGAAGGTCCATAATATAAAACGGCATTCACACCCATAAACTGTCCCAACACAGCAATACATACACCGATAATAACAGCTTTCCTTATACCAGGTTGCAACAAGAGCTTCCATTCTGATTTAGACTCGGATGATAGTACAGACTTAGTCTCTGTCAATTGAAATAAAGCTTCCTTAGAAGAGGTATAAATTCTCTCAAGAATATTTGTAGCTTTTTCTTCTCTCCCTTTCAGTATCAACCAGCGAGGACTCTCAGGTATGAAAAAGATTATAATGAAAAACATGATTGCAGGCAATGTTTCCATACCTAACATACCTCTCCACACCTCCGATACAAATACTAGGTTCCACCATCCTGTACTAACATCCGGATTACTCATAGAATAGCCTAAAAGCTGGTAATTAACGAGATAAGCTCCTAAGAAACCGATTGTAACCGCCAATTGATACAGAGAAACCAAACGTCCGCGATATTGCGCTACAGCCACTTCTGAAATATAAAGTGGAGAAATGATAGAAACAACCCCTATCCCAACACCACCTATAATCCGATAGATAACCAGTTGATTAAAGTCTGTAGATACGGCACAACCAATAGCCGATGTAGAGAATAAAATAGCTGAAAGGATCATAGTAGATTTTCGCCCAAACTTATCACTCAAAATACCAGCAAAAAGCACCCCAATGATAGAACCGATCAATGCACATCCTACATACCATCCTTGTTGCAAAGCATCCAACCCGAACTGTTCTGTTACCTGCGCAATGGTACCGGAAATTACGGCAGTGTCATATCCAAACAGAAAACCGCCCAAAGCCGCTACTACCGAAAGGAAAACTAAATAACCTAAATTAATTGTCGACTTCATATTTATTTTATATTAAAGTATTCTTTATATCTATCATACAAGTGTCCCGCCTGTAAGTAAGCTGATTGTGGACTCATAAAGTGAGAAAATTCAAAAGTTATGGCTTTATCATAGTCGGCCCGTTTTGCAGCTTCCAACTTCATCCGGAGTTTATCAAACTTTATCGGTAAGAAGTTGATTGGCATATCACGGTCAAATGTTTCTGCATTCGTCCAACATTTCATACCATATTTATCCGCCAGCTTTTTATTCACTGTAAAAAAAGCATCCAATTCATCATAGTCAATGTGCCCATCCTGAAAAGCACAAGCATCAACTACTTCGTGAATCCCATCAAAAATCTCATTCCACTCTCTTTCATGTTCCTGAACTGAAACTGCATCTTCTTTAGTTAACTTGTCAGTCCCCATCACAGCCTTTTTTCCGTCAATCCAAGGAGAAATAAAAGTAGGAAGACCTCCAGAGACATTCTTGCATTGTTTTCCCATTGCCCTGAAAGCATCAATAGCCCCTTTAGTCTTACGGCTAATCTCGCCACTGATATACCATCCGCCAAAACTTTTGTATTTTTCACCGTATTGTTTCCAGACTTCATCAATAACGTATTTATTATCTTCAATCTCCCAAGATAAATCACCCGTATCCCAATATCGTCCTGAATCATATAAACCAAAATAAAACTTCATATTATATTTAGCAGCAAGACGCAAATACATATCTACCAAATCAACTGATGGCATATAGCATCCTTTTTTTAATAAATAAGGTGAAGGATAAGTTATAAATTTCCGATAACCGGAACGAATCATTACCACCGTATCTATTCCAATCTTTTTCATGTGTTGGAAATCCATATCCCATTCTTTTTCTCCCCAATTCTGATGAGGAATGTCATGGGAGATTTCATCCAGAAAAGTTCCTGTTATTTTCAGACCATTATTTTTAGGAACAATTAAATTATTCTCCAACCCATTCTCCTCATTTTTAAGAATAGATATTTCACTCCCCTCTTCACCGGTAGCAAATAAAGAAGGAGCCACCAAAGCTGACGCTCCGGCCAAGGCCGCCTTTTTTAGAAAATCTCTACGATTATTTGTTTCCATAGCTTTAATTTTTTGTTTTTTCTACTTTACAATTCATTTTTTTCAACCCTTTCGTTTTTATTAGCTTACTTATTATACCACATTTTTCCTATTTTGCAAGGAATTTTTTATAATTTTAAAAAAATACTTGTTTTTTTTTTCTTTTTGTGTTAAACTTATCAATAGTCAGTTTATTAAGAAATTTAGGAGGTGCAATTTAGATATGGCAAAATGTGCAATTTGTGAAAAAACAGCTAGTCATGGAAATAAACTTAGCATTACTCGTTCTCATATAAGTAAAAGATCACCACGTACTTGGAAACCAAATTTAAGAAGTGTTAAAGCTGAAGTTGATGGTGAAGTAAAAAGAATTTCTGTATGTGCTAAATGTTTAAGAGATGGAAAAGTAAAAAGAGCGTAAGCTCTTTTTTTGTTTTAATCTTTAATTCCAAATATCAATTTAACAAATCCCCTTAAAAACTTAGGTACTTTTTTTACAACTACTGTCATATGTATCTCCCTCCTTTTTATTAACATGCAAGCCACATAAACCCAACGCAAACAATGGTAACCCCAATAATGAATAACCATCCTGTTAAAGGAAGTAATAAAACAAGTAATATTCCTAGACCTAATCCAATTAGACATACTGCTAAAGTTTTTCTTAATATATGTTTCATTTTTCTATTACCTCCATCGTTTTTGTATATTATATTATCTTTTTTATTTATTTGTTCCTTTTTATGTATAATTAACTTTATCTCTTTACTCTCACTTAGTTTTCAGATTTTAACTTTAATACTTTTCAAATTTCAAAAAAGAGTAAAATATTGACGAAAATATAATTATTTTATAAAATAATATTTAGAGGTGACTAAATTGAAAATTTCTGAAATAATTCAAATTATAAATTCATTAAAAAAAGCTTATCCTGATGCTACTTGTAGTTTAGATTTCTCTACTCCTTTTGAATTAGTTGTAGCAGTTATGCTATCAGCTCAATGTACAGATGAAAGAGTAAACAAAACAACCCCAACCTTGTTTTCTAAATGCAAATCAATTCAAGATTATGCAAATATTGATATTAACGAACTAGAAAATATAATACATCCTTGTGGTTTTTATAAAAATAAAGCAAGAAATATTAAATTATGTGCAAACCAAATTTTAGAAAAATTTAATGGTGAAGTTCCTCACACTATGGAGGAATTAATTTCACTATCTGGAATTGGAAGAAAAAGTGCTAATGTTATTTTACTAGAAGTTTTTGGAATTGCAGAAGGAATCGCTGTTGATACTCATGCAAAAAGAATTTCTAATTTAGTAGGATTATCTACTCAAAAAGAACCTGAAAAGATAGAACAAGATTTAATTAGAATATTTCCAAAAGAATCACTAAAAGATATTAATCACTTACTAGTGTGGCATGGTAGAAATACTTGTGTATCAAGAAGTCCTAAATGTCAAACATGCTGTATAAATAAATTCTGCAAACATTATTTAGAAAACTCTAAACTTTAAATGAAACAGGGGGGACAGGTCTTAAGTGTCTCATATATCCGGCTGGATATATGAGACACTTA
>OIEM01000798.1_pt1 | contig 14529 bp, 18 predicted proteins | sample 1581761 | NCBI WGS metagenome assembly OIEM01 (sample SAMN01760978, study PRJEB22395) | human gut metagenome | reverse complement strand
AAATCTTCACGTAGCTGCGAAACACGCCGCTCTCCATCTCAAGGTTGCCCCGGTCGTCGATGAAGCCCCCGGCAAGACCTCTCACATACCGCCCCGCCTCAAAGCCCGAGTCGCTCGCTATCTTCCCCGCGCTCCGGTCGTCTCGCATCTTCGACAGGAACTCACGCGATGTGCGTAGCGCACTGTAAGCGTTGCGGTCTGTTGGCACTGTATTGTCCCCCGTGGTTATGAGATATACTCCACTTCCATTCCCTCCGTTATATGTCTGTCCTTTCAAGGTCAGTGCATCAACTTTGTCCTCGACTGCTGAAAGACGTGTGTAGGCTGGGGATTCTCCGATGGAATACACCGGATGGTCATATGGTTTATCAAGGGGGTATTCATAGCCTATTACACGCGACTGTCGCTCACCCGATTCAAAATAAGCTTTGCTTTTGAGCAATACTCGCCTGCCAAGACGGTAGGGGTTGATATACTCTGTGTTTTTTGATTGCTCCAACAGCCATTTCGGGCGCATAGGGCAACTGTATGTATTCGGGTCGACCTTTGATTTCTCGACATATTCACGCGCTCTTTCAAGAAGCTCATTCTCTGCAGCTGCGACAAGTCCGAGCTCTGTAATTTTTGTTGAGTCCCATCCATACAGGACATATTTGTCTCCCACCTTAGGAATGAGCGTGCTATCGGGAAGCTTACGCCCGTAATTTTCATTTGCTACTATCTCCCAAAGCTGAGAATCCGGATTATATGTGCCATCAGGCAGCTTTTCAGGGACACCAAGCGGATTGAACCGCACCGCAAAATCAAGCCCGTTGAGACTGCCCGACTGAAACACGACATGTAGTTCCTCTCCGTTAAGTATGTAGTCCTTTGAAAATGATATACCACTGTCCTTAAAACGATAGAACGTCTCGGTGTTGATGGTGCCATCTTCGTTTTCAACGGAGGCCACGTAGGTCTCTATTGATGAAATCTCACCTTGTGTGCGCGGATAGACATCATCAAATACCACCACTTGTTCCACTGCCTGCTCTGTAGGCATACCGGGATAGGCATCCACGTATGGTGTGCCGGTTGGCAACATGAGCCTGCGCTGTACTACTCCGTTGATAGTGACATGTTCGTCTACCGGTCGGTAGTTTGACGGTAGATTGCGTGTCGAACCAAAGGCATATACGCGTGTGGCGTGAGAATTGCGGTTGTCTGAGATGGTGAACTTATCCACGTTCACCCCCTCCTCAAACACCTCGGCCGTTCCATATTCGCAACGTCCGAAACATATAACGGAATTTTCCATCCACACGTCACACTCCCATGTCTCCGCCATTTGTATAAGCGCTGACAGCATGTCGGTGTTGTCATAAGTGAGCAGCTTTGCCGCTTTTTCTACAGAACTGTCAATGGAGAACGAGTAATCCGTTTCGGTTGAATATCTGTAGCCGAGGGCGTTGAGATTGTCAAGAAATATACCCAGATGGACATCAAGTGTTGCGGTCAGGTTCCATGAGGCTTCCTGTCCTCCGGATTTAGGGGTGAATTTAAAAATCTTGTTGCGCCATTTCATATATGGAGCCTCAAGTTTCAGGTCATAGTCATATCCTCCTGTGTCTTTATTGAAAACCGGGCGATACTCCTTGCAAGCCTCAAACCGCCCCTCGCCTTCGATGTGGCAGTAGGCACCTAATGGAATAAACACCGGTTTATTAGATGAAAACTTCAATGTCACGAAATCATCAGCGAGATTGATTTTTTCACCACGTTTACTACCTGTGCCTATCGCTTTTTCAAATAGCAGGTTACCCGATATGTCTTTGATTTTCATCATGATGTAAAAATAGCGAAATGAAAGCTCTGACAAGGAATAGCCGTAGGGTAAATACATGACACTTGCACCGATTGTCATGTATTTGGTCGACTGCCTTTTCTTCGGAAATATTCTTCTGCTGTCACCTCTTCCATTACTTCGCCACCATAGACAGGTCTCTGCTTGTCTTTGCTCATGATGACAAGATTACGATACGGTATTTCATAGACCACCTCTCTGTAAGAAAGATGGAGCGTGTCCATGAAGGTGGCAATTTGACCCAATAGGGTGTCGTTGCCTATTGTTTCTGTTTTGCTGTCAGACCCGCTACGCTCCTGGCTAAAGTTGACAGCTTGATAAAATTTTTTGTAGACACGAGTGAATAAGCTACCTCAACTGCTTCTATGACATCATCAAGTGATGCCTGCGATAGCTCTTCATAAAGGGATGTGTCTCCAACGATTAAACAAGACAGTGCCCGGGCGATATTTCCCGCTTCATTGATTGACGCAAGTACATCCCTCACTGTCTTGCCATCGCTTATCCCCGACAGGTAATAAGCCGCCGATGCTATCTTGTGTATGGTCGGTGACATTATTACATACCTTTTGCCGTTCACAACCACATTGGCAGTGTCCATACCTATTATGGCGCCGCCTACGATTTTTGATGCTTTCTCCATATCTTTGATAAAAAAACGGACACGGCATCGAAACACCGCGTCCGAAAAACAGGCAACGAAAGAGTAAATTCGTAATGCTATTGCCCATCGGAACCGTTAAACCATATTTCTGCGGAAAGCCCTTCGACGCCTGTCTCAACAGGTACGGCGGCAACACCGAGACCGATATTTTTCTGCACAAAATTGCCTCTGCCCACGATATTTGCATTAGGCATTACAATCCATTCGTCAGTCTTGGTCTGGGCGACGATAAGCTTGGCAATCGGCTTGAGCATGTCCTTGCGATGCCATGCGCCATCAATAACCTCGCCACCTTGAAGGGAAGCCTTATCCTCAAGAGAATACTCACCGAGAGTGAAACTGATTGTCGGGATGCCGGCCTGTTCCATATCGCGATAATACGCCTGACCGGTGAGCTGGTTGATATACTCGGTTACTGAGGGGTCTGACTCCTCATACCCCCATGTGTCCTGATGAACATTCTTCACTTCCGTGAGCTTGGCATTCTCGGTTCCGACAGAGGCAAGCATAGCCGCAAGAGCGGCACCGTCGAATTTGGTCGTGCCTGTTGGCATGGCTTTAAGCGCGTCGCCGTAAAGCACTCGTTTAATTCCTATGTACGCTTTTTTCATAATAGAGTTATTTTACATTTAATACTTCAAATAAAATTCTGCAATTGACATATTCGCAGCGCAAAGCCGGGTCTGTCATAGACCCGATGCTATCTACGGAATATGAATAGGTGACGTTGTTAAACTTTCCGACCACGTCGTCAAACACCGCCATCGCCTTATGTTCCACTTGCTCCAGTCTTATGCGGTCGGGGCGGTTGGCAAGACGGGGCACAAGGATATTAACTTCATTGTAACTCTTGCGCCAGTAGGTACCGGGTACCTGTTTTTTGACATGTATTACAACACGTTCTTCCTTGACTTCACCCGAGGGAATCTCATCGGAATTGTCGCCCGGAAGCGTGACATACACAGGCAAGATGTCAAGTGCCTTGCTGTCACGATAAAGGATGTTGCCTATTGTCTGTGGTGTAATCATCGTTCAAACTTCTCTTTTAATTCACGTTCTGCGCCTAAAGCCGCGCTGCTTAATACGTCATATCCTTTAGATTCTACGTTGGAAGCATACTGATAACCCTGCGGTGATGTGGCATCATTGTAGAGAATCAGCCGGTCTTCCTTGACGTCGAATTTGTTGGATGTCCGGAGAGTGAGCGTGTGGTCTTGATAATCGCCGTGTCCCTCCGCATGTTTCACTGCATTGTCGCCGGCATCTATCATCGCCTTCTGTACCTCCCATTTCCCTTCGGAGAAGAACTCATCGACATCTGAAAAATCGGTTTCACACTTCAAATCCATATTTCTGAATAGTTGAAATAGTTAGCCGGTTTCGGGATGTAGACTTTCCCTTCTCCTCTTACAGATTCGCCATCCATACAGCGGACATAGTCCCCGGCGCTAAGTCCGGTCTTGCCATCGCACACAACATGATATGCGGGGCGATAGACGTGTCCGTTCTCGCTCCTAAACTCCTTGGTGGTGTTGTTGTCACAGCGACAGGCACACACGTCCTCCCATGTCTCCCCGCCGGTACCGGGTAAAGGGCGCCCGAACTCGTCATTTTCAACAGGGATTGTGCGTTTAATCTGAAGCTTGTGTGGAGCGAAAATCATTGTATGAAGTTTACTGTCGGTTTGTCTGTATTGATTTCATCTTTGAGTCCATATTTGCTGCACAGATAGGCGTAATACTGCTTGATTCCCTCAACATTCCACGACATTGAAAACCCACTCTCACTGACCGAGGTTGCGCGGAGCAAAAGTGACGGGATAAACTTAGCCATACCGACTGAGACAGCAGCGAAATTGGCTGAATCTATCTCTTTGCATTTATCAATACCTGAATTAAGAGATATATCCAGAATATCAGCCTCCGACAAGGTTATGCCGAAGGTCTGAAATTTCTGTTTTACATATTCGCCTTGTATCATGCTTTATCCCAGCTGTGATAGGTCAAAGTTGACAATCTTGTTGGGTGCCTTGAACTCGGGAATCCACTCGGCGGTGTACTCCATGTAACGACCTTCCTCGTCACGGTAGTTGCATATAGACATCTGACCGTCGGAAGACGAATAGTTGCGCCCCGGTACAGGGTCGGTCATTACATATGGCTTATGATGACGCATTTCAAGCACATCGTCGCTGCGGAGCAGGGTGATGCGGTCATCAGCATATAGCTGTTTGTTTGTGCCGTCCTGCATCTCCACATAGTCATCCTTGATTTCAATAGCCGGGAGACCGATGCCGGTGAACACCTGTGACGCCATCTGCGAAGTGATGAGACCTCCGCCGACATAGAACTGATTGTTGCCGAGAATCATCTTGAAAGTCTCACCGAACTCCGCACTGCCCACGATACGCTTGTTGAACGTACCCTGCGACATAATCATCTTGGAGAATGTGCCGTATTTGGCTTTCAGTTCCTGAATCTGATTTTTCAGATAAGAAATGAATTTGGCTTTCTCTGCCGCATCGGGTTTTATGAAGTGAAATGGAAGCTCGATGTCGAGCAAGGAGATTCCCTCCTTATTGTCAGCGAGATGTACTTCAGTCTTGCCGGTCATCAAAAGCTCAGGCACGATAATATCCATGCGCTTGTGGGGCGCGAGAAGCACCTGACGATAGTCGTCAACTATGAAATTGATGATTTCATCAAGGATAGTGCGCTGGTCGGCAGTATTAGCGGCGTTGAATTTGTCAAGGATGTCCTGAAGCTCCGAAAGTCGCTCTATGTCCATCTGATAGCGGTCACCAAGATATGCTATTTCGGTGAGACCGCTGCCAAGAGTACGGCGCTCACGGAGTGGCTTCTGGTCGTTTTTGCCGATGATTGAACCAGCCACGACTCCGGTTACAGTGCCGAGGTAGGTTTTGAATACACGGGTTTTGGTCTCGCGGAACTTACCGTACTGCTTCCAGTATATAGTGTCAAGGCGAGTCTGAAGTACACGGTCAATCACCGCGTTGACGATTGCCGAGTCGTTGAAAAGAGTCTGTATGGTTAAATTCATAGCTCAACTTTTTCTTTTAGGTTAATACTCGAACTGGAAGCGGGATGTCAATCCTGCCTTGTCAAGTTCATGAATAGGAATGTGCAGCTTAGATTCCTTTACCTCATAAGCCTGCATCAAAAGAGTGCAGAGAACCGGACCATCAGACTCCACTTTCTTTGCGTCAAACAGTACAAAATTGGCGGTATTCTTCTTTTTTGTCCCGCCTGCTGCTGTCGCCTCAAAAAGGACAGTATCTTTTTCAAGATCAGCACCGGCTGCCGCTTCAAGAGTAATCAGGTCATAGTCTTTGTTTGAGGAATCTACCGATTTGACAGTCATGCCATTCTTGCCATCACCAAGAATCATACCCGTGTACACGAGTATTGATTTTTTGATTTTAATGGTCGTATCGGTTGACGCTACAGTTTCATGGAGCTGCACGTTGCGCACAGGCACGATGGTGCGCTTTCTTAGGTCGGCTTCCACCGGAGTAAACGGAGGAAGCACCGAACCTATTGGAAGGTTGGTGGTGTCGAGCTTCCACGGGCCACTCTTGCGGACGCCGGACTCGACACGGTAAAGCTCTTCGGGCTTGTAATCAGGAGGTAGGTTGTATTTTGTTCCTGCTGCCATTTGATTTTACTTTTTAGATTCTACAATTTCTTTAGTTCTCGCGGAAATCATCCCCGCAATCTCCTCATTCTCATTCTTAGCCCCACCGCCTTGCTGTGGTGGCTTGATTTCTGATAGCCCGGCGTTGATGAACGTCTGCTTTGCATCTTTCATGTAAGCGTCAAGGTCTGCATCCTCCGCTATATTGAGCATCGGAACAAGAGAATCGGGAATGCCATATTCCTTTGCCTTGGCTGAAATCTGCTGTGCGCGTGTAGCCTGATTACGTTCCGTCTCAAACTGAGACAGCTTGTCGGCATAGGGCTTCACCGCATTATCCACGGCAGCTTTCACAATCGCTTCAATATCCGGACCGACTTCGGGTTGGGGCTGTGGTTGAGGGGTAGGGGGAGTCTCGATTGGCTTGCCGTCTTTAAGGTTATGCTGCTTCTCATAGCCACGTATGGCTGTAATCCGAGCATCCCCGGCGCGGAAATCGCCGTATGATGTCAACACGTCTTGAAAACCGATACCCTCAACAATGGAGTTTATCATGTTCTCATCCGTAACTCCGTCGCCCTTTTTGTTGGCGATTCGGGTGAGGATTGCAGTCTCCACCCCCGGAAATTTGGTTTGGAGCGCCGCTAAGATTTTTTCAATTATAGTCATAATTATGATATTTTGTCATACCGTAAAAATAGCGTCACTTAATGAATGAAACACTTTGTATTACAGCTTAATTCATGACATTTACTTAATTGTCATGAATTTTGTGAATTGGAGCTGTCGGTTGTTGATTCACGCTGATTCTCCTCAATCTCTTTTAAGGTCTCTTCGACACGTGATGCGTTACCGGCAAATATAATTCCATCACGCCGAGACCATACGCCTCCTTGCACGGCTGATACTGCTGTCTTAACCTTATCATCAATGTTGTCGATGATATACGGGACTATATCGACTTCTACATCTATAGTCTCGGATGCTGCCTGAAGTGATGAATTTATAGCGCCGAGAGCGGAGATAAGAAAGTTTGCACGGCGCTGCATGAACATGCCCAGTTCCTCACCGTGATTCTGCACAGCCATGTGAGCGCCCATGAATACATAACGGAACGCAACCCCGGACAAAGCCGAGCCGGTGCCTTTTAGCTGGTCAAATGATATGCGTGGAGTATTCGTCAGGGCATATGCCTGATTGAAGTAAGTGTCAAGCTCCACTTTTACCGGATCGCTTGCCTGGTTCCATGTAAGGTAAGCCGCGTTGGCTTTGTCTCCGGTCAGTTCGACAACACGATTCTTGAACTCGCCGGAGAAGTTCTGAATGTCGCCGAAAAGCATCAGGATAGGGAAGAAATGGTAGTCGATGCAGTCTGCATAACCCGACAGCAGCTTTTCAAGCCTTATACGAATAGTACGTATCTTGTCACACAGAGCTTCCGGACGATAGGAATAGATTACCGGTAATTTGTTGAATTTGTGGCGAAAACTGCCACTGTCTAACCACTCTCTATCAAGCTCCCAGTTATAAACCGTGTCGGCTGTGATACACATGAAGCATGTTGTCTCATTGCCGCTAATATCCCTTTTCTTGTATTCGCGTGAAAAAGCCACAAGGTCACCCTCGTCACTGAAGTATGGATATAGCTTGTCTCCACGGAACGGCGACCAGACCACGCTCTTCAGTTTGCCCTCCGGTTTATTCTTGCCGAATATAGAGGCTATGCGGGCTTTCAGCTTTGCCCAAAAACCGTCATCGGTTGCAATATACCAGTATTCTGCCACCTCTTGCTCGGAAAGCCAAGAGCGCACGATCTTGCGGTTCTGATATTTAATCTTATTCTTCTTCAGGACTGATTTCAAAGCCTCGAAGATTGCTTTTTCACCATTGGATGGGTCGCAAGTCATTTCCGGTTCAGTGCCTACCGTGAATGCGGTATGAATATTGACTATATCCTGCTCAAGCGGGATGGCTATGCGGTTTGGCTCAACTTCTTTAGTCTTTGCCGGAATAGTGACTTGTTTTTGAGTCTTTTCGTCCCATTCATGCTTTTCTTTTTCAATTACAACCTTAATCTTAGGGTATTTCTCTTTATCGGTAATGATTTCGTGTAAGTCAGGATTCCAGTCGGCACGCAGTCTTGTCACGTTCACTTCCGGTGTGCGGCGCCCCTGTTTTAAGTACGTCACTTTCTGACCTATATCCTCTAATGCAAGTATTTCCTCAAGTGTCATTGTGGTATGTTTTAATGATTGAATATTCCAGTGTTGTTTTGTAATATGCGTATTTTGCCGAGTATAACGCCAAGGACATAATATCTGACGGCATCGCAGGCGTGGTCTGCCTGTCCGTCCGCGGGTGCGTTGACATAGCGTCCGTCTTTATCCTTGTCCCATACATAATTGCGCAGCTCTTTCATTATGTTGTAACTACGCTCAGTCACATACATATTGAACTCTTTTGTTTTTTCGATGCCGGCAATTATTGACCCGGCTCCTTTCTCTACCGGATAGATGCGGATTCCGGCGTTGGCTATCTCCTGAATGAGGCGCGGGTCGGCAGAGTCGGCTATCACACGCATGTCAGGATATTGTTTAAGTACATTTATTATGTCGCGGGAAAGCATATTAGTGCGGTAACAAAGCTCATCAAGATAGAGGTCATTGTCTTTAACCCCGCACATTATAATCGCAGTGGGGTCATGGGTGAAGCCGAAGTCAACCCCTATGGCTATCTTCTGTATTCCTTCCGGCATACGTTTCACCACACCCCATTTCTTGTATATTGCTCCTTCTGCAACATCGCTCCACCTGCCTATGACCGTGTGGGCGTATTTCTCCGGATTCTCCTCTTTCATGCGGCGTACCTCTTTAAGGAACTCGTCGGAAAGATGGTCTATGTTGTCAAGATAGGTAGTATGTATATGCAGCACGTTGGGGTGAGTGGAAATCTGAACGGGAACGCCGTCAAACTCCACAAGCTTATGGGTGTCGCGGATATACTTCTGATAGATGAAGTGATTGGAGTCCGTAGGGTTCATGATGATTATGATGCGGTTCTGGATTCCTTTCTGACGAATGGAGAGCATAATCTTGTCGAAGTCGCTCTCATCCGTCCACTCCTCAGCTTCGTCACATACGAATGTCGTGATGCCGTGAATTGATTTCAGCTTCGCGGTCTGGTTGCCTGATGAGGTCTTGATGCCGCGAAACATTATCTTGCCACCGCTTCTGGTGTTGATAATGTCTGTCTTTGTCGTGCGGAAGTATTTGCTTGTACCGTCAAGTTCTATCTTTTCGAGCATCTCGGGGATGATAGACATGTGGGCGGACACCATCGTATATCGGGTGTAGAGGATTGTATGAGCAAGGGAGCGGTCTTCCGACTTCTCGAATGTAAGCCTGCCGTTAAATGCGGAAAGATTGAATGATTTGCCAGAACCGCGACCGCCGGTGACCAATATGATGAAATATTCCTTATCAGTATAGAGCGGGTTATATATTGACTGTGTCACTATCATTCCGTATTGTCTTTAATCCATTTGTCGATGCTGATGCTGCCCTCATCTTGCCTGTCTTCTTCCGGGTCTTCTCCTCGCTGCACTCTGCGCCATTCCTCGTCATAGTGGCGGAGCCATGTAGCCTGCGCCGACAGATTGGGGGCAAGCTCGCTTTCCACAATACATTCTTCTGTCTCGTCGAGGAGATTGCCGTCTTTGTCTTTCAGGCGTCGGCGTGTGACTGACTTGGTTTTGATACCGCCCAGTGCCATTGCAAGGAACTTGGCACGCACAAGGGCGTTTATCGCGTTACGCGCACGCGAGAGGACTTCGGATAGTTCGGGTACTTCTGATTTCTTCTCACAGAAATATGTCGGATTCAACCCTATCGCACAGGCGATTTCCTTGTCAGTGAAACCCTTCTTTGCATACGATTCCACAAGAGAGAGAAAGTCCTCACTCTTGTAGTTATATTTAGGTTTCCCCTTGGATTTCTTCTGACTTTCAGCCATAAATGTTAAATATCAATCATTTATTATCGTTATCTGAGTTTTATTTGTTATATTTGCAGAATCAAAGGTACTGATGGTCGCAGGTATGGTAGCGAGGTAGCCGAAAGGTCGCATATCGAGGGTTCGAGTCCCTTCTTGCCTTTGAAATATAGCCATGATTCTTCATGGCTATTTTATTTTTCTATATTGTTGGTCGCCCATATTTGTCCTATCCACTATTCCAAAAGATTTTACTTTATTGAATACTTCTCCGTTTCTGGTAAAATTAGCATGGACAACAGCTTTAATCACTTTGCCCCTATAATCTGGATGTCTCAGAGTTCCAACATAAATCATATTACCACTTCGTATATTTTTACTACTCATATCTTGATAAATGTGTTTGGGGTTGTTCAACGCCCTCACTACAGCTGGTAATAATTTGACTGGAACTGTAGCTCCTTTCTTTCCTTTTGGGTGGTGGATATACTTTATTATAGTATCATCTGTCAGGTATAGAGGGGCTGTTCTGTCGAAGCCGCGTTGACGAAATTTATTTTTACCCATAAAGTTATTGACTCTGCCAATTTTAATTTTTCTGCCACGAGTTTTCCCGTCTGTGATAACATCTTCTGCAAAGCCAATCACCTTTCGGCTAAGAGTAAAACGCCCGTATATGTCACCTGCGTCCCCGTTTCCCATTATTCAATCCTCTCCACTATTTCGTCAAATACCTCGCCTTTGAGAAATTTGTCGTAGGGGTCATAACCGAAACGACGGCAGAAAGCTGCCTTTGCCTCCCATGTGTCGAAAGACAACATCACGTAGGCATCCATGTCCTGTGCCTGCTTCTGAGCGGCATTCTTGACCTGCTTCTTGACTTCTTTCATGTGGGCGGTCTTGGCGGCACGTTCCATCTGACGCTGCTGCCTATCGGCTTCGCGCTGTTCGTTGACTTCCGACATCATGGATTCAAGTTCACCGGCTATATTGTTTTCCTCCTCGGTCTGCAACAGGAAATCACAACCAATCATGTTGAGGTCGGCTTCCGTGAGTCCTGCATCCTTGTAGTCTATATCCGGCACAAGCTCACGCAGGGCATCGTAGTCCCATGAGCCTTGCGCGTTGGGGTTATTGGCGAGGATGTTCAGCTCCTTCTCCGATTTCTCGTCCATGTCGACAACGTCAACGCGGATGCGGTAGTCGTTCTCCTTTGTGTCGGGGTTGTAGCGCTGAAGCTCATCCATGACAGAGAGGCGCTGGTGTCCGCTTACGACAGTGAAGCCGGTGCGCTTGTTGACGACGATGCCTCCCACAAGACCGAACTTCTTGATGCCGCGCTTTAGGGTCTTGCGCGACTCTTCGGAAATCTTACGGGGGTTGTAGGATGCAAAGCGGATGGCGGAGCGTTTAAGCTCCACCGATTCGCTCTTTATGTATTTTGACAGCTCCATAGGTTATCCGTTTGCGTTTGCTAACCCATGCTGACGGAGTGTATTCCGTTCCGCTCTTGCGATAAGATTGTCACGGGATTTTTTGGCTCTACGGCTTGCCGTACTGCTCCCCCATGTATTTTTGCGTCGCCAATTAGCGTCGCTAAGTCTATCTGCCTGAGCTGCTATTTGTGCTCTTGTTTTAGTTCTTCTAACTCAGCAAATTATTTAAGATTGTTTCTGATGATGCTCCCACAGTATGCGCTGCGAGAGCGGAAATACTTTGTAGATTTTCTCCAAGTCCTGCGGATAGTTCTTTTCAAGCCACAGCATACAGTCGAGATTGAACCCGACTCCGCTTGATGCCTTGAGTGAATATCTTACAGGCTCGGGGAGATTGTGTTGCTTCATGTAGGCGAGGATGTCACGCTGGGTCCACTCGGCGAGCGGATAGCACAGCCCGTTGTTCTCGTAGCTATTGGTGGCATATCCGTTGAGCATCAGGCGACGGTTCATGCCATCGGCTTTCTTCATGCCGAGAAAGGCATAATGGATGCCGTATCTAAGCCTCATAGCTTCTACCACATTGGCGAGCTTGATAAGCTTGATTTTGGGATTCGGCACGCAATAGAGACCGCCTCGCAGTATGTATGACAGATTCCAGTGGGGCACCTGCACAAACTCAATGCCGGTATAACGCGCCTTGACCCATCCGACCCACCGCTCTATGTGTTCAAGACCCTTGACAAAGTACATGAACACACAAATCACGCGCTTAAAGCGCGGATATAGCAGGTCGAGCAATACAAGAGAGTCCTTGCCAAGCGAACAGAACAACAAAGCCGTATCGGTCTGCTGACTGATACGGTCAATGCTGTCGTATGTCCGTTGAAGCAATGTCATTGGCTAACCTGCGCTGATGCCTAACTGCCCTGCAAATGCTGCCCTGACATCATAAGCTCGTTGCGACCTGCTCCCAAGCTGTGAACGACCAGCTGTTACATTACCTGTGGTTCGGTCTCTTCGGGCTACCAAACGCCCGCCTGATCCTGCGCCGTTCATGTTGCGGCGAGGTCCGTAATTGTTGTTAATTCTACGTCTAACTCAATAAAATTTAATATTAAACATTTTTTTCAATTATCTTACCGAGGTCATATACCATCTGTGCAGCTAAGTATTCTTCGCCCTTGTACTCATATACGATGTCTTCGCCGTTTTCATCGACAAAGAACTCTACGGTTGCACCGGTAACTTCTACCAGGGCGCTTGCACGGTCTTTACTGTAACCTACATAGAAGCGTATCGCATCGTAGTGGATAGGCACAACGTCGATTTCACTGTTTTCTGTCAGTTCTCGGTCATCTGTATATATTTTGCCGTTGCACTTGTAATTGATATACTTCTTGGCGGTAGTGGGGCGTATTTCACGAAATTCCTGCTTTTTTGTACCAGCGATTATTTCATCAAAATACTTTTGCTTGATAATAAGTTGTAGCTCTTTCATGCTGTTAATATATATATATTTGTGGCGGGGACAGGACTCGAACCTGTGACCTCTTGCAAGTTAAACAAGCGAGCTGCCAACTGCTCTACCCCGCAATAGGATTATGGTAATAAAATTAGTAATTTATGTTATCTTTGGCAATTATTACAGATGCAAATTCATGACAGTTGTCTAATTGTCAGAAATTAATCATATCTACATAGCGGCATAGTTACCCATGAACATTCTGAAACGCAGGTTTGAGTAATAACAGCCGTCAGGCTGCATGATATAGTCACCGTATAGCTTTACATTGCGGTCACCGAGTCTCATCATGGCAAACTTAGAGCCGCCAATTATATTGCTGATAACATAATCTTTCATGCTATCAGCATAGCCATATTCAGCGATTGCCGGATAGATATACTTTTCAAATGCTGTTTCACTATCTGTCATGTCACCGGTAGGTTGTATTGACAAAACGCCGTTGTGAGCAAAAAATACATTGCCTCGTCTGAAAGGGTGGCAGTTGCTTATCTTGACTGACCCGTGAGTGGCAAGCCTGAAATGAATGATGCACGCCTCTGACTCATGAACCTTTGACAGTTCGCGCAGAAAACTCTTATAACTGGTTGTCCGCTTAAAGTGAAATGTAGACACAAATCCGCAACCATCATGGTTGGCGCGATATGCTGCGTCTAAGACCTCTTGTGAGGGCATTTTAATACCTGCCGGCTTTATGATTATTACACACATGGATTTGGGGTTAAAGGATTGATGAAATGGCGAGGGCGGGCACGCCGCCCCCACCGGTTGTTTATGCCAATTCAGTTATGCGCTTGTTGAAAAACTTCTTCTCTGCTGACGTTAGAAAGGGTAGCTCATCTATACTTGTCACATGTGAGGTGAGCCGGTTTTTCTTTGACCATTCTACAAGTTTGCCGCAAAACATCACCCAGTTAAGTATCTTCTTGTAGTCAGTGCTGCCTTGGTGCTGTCTAAACTCAATAGTTTTGTGGCGGTTATAGGACATAGGATTGATTTTGTGGTAGCGGTCGTTGTCAAGGACACGCTGTATATCTACAACGGTTTCACATCTTGTAAGGGCGCTGTGATCGCTCAGGCTGCGGCAATAGCAATTTGTGTCACGACGGCGTGATGGAGCCATGAATGTGTCAATCAGAGCTTCAAGAAAATAGTAATTGTTGAACACATTGGCATATTGCTTCTGTGTCAGCCCTGCGGCACCGATATGCACATGAAGACCGCATGAACGATTGACAGAGGCACCGGCGCGATTAAGGGTGTCTATAGCGCATTTGAGATCGCTTTTGCCCTTTGCACCTTGCATCACCGGTGACACACATTCTATGGCGTTTTCGCCGCGTACACTTGCGTCAGTGGTGAACTTGAAGTAAGCGTGACCGTCATTGTGGTTGTAGCCCTCATACTGATAGCTCAT
>OIEM01000787.1_pt1 | contig 14666 bp, 4 predicted proteins | sample 1581761 | NCBI WGS metagenome assembly OIEM01 (sample SAMN01760978, study PRJEB22395) | human gut metagenome | reverse complement strand
CGACGCTCTTCCGATCTGTTTGGCTTATATCCGTAAGCCGGAATTTATGGGGAATACCCGCACGGAAGAGAAGGATCCTAAGTTTAAAGTGATCAGTGATTTGCCTTGGAGTGAGCAGGAAATCAATGAACGTCTGGCAGCATACAGACAATTGTCAGATAAGGTGGAGCAGGAATGGCGTGCGCTTCCTGCACAGAAAAAAGAAACTTATTTTCAGTTGGTGAAGTATCCTGTCCAGGCGGCTGCTCAGATGAATAACAAACTGCTGACAGCCCAGTTGGCGCGTCATGGAAAGGCTGATTGGGCGGATAGTGACAGGGCGTATGACAGTATAGTTTCATTGACAAAACGCTATAACACAACAAAATGGAACCGTATGATGGATTTTCAACCCCGTAAGTTGCCGGTATTCAAGCGTGTAGAGCATACTACCGCTACCGAGCCTATGGTGACAGACCGGAAAATGCTCTGCAAATGGAATGCTATGGAATGTACGTATGGGAAACCTGTTCCGTACGAGGGCTTAGGGTATGAAAGAAAAGCGGCAGGTATCCGTAAAGGTTCCTCTCTGACCTTCGCTTTTGATGATTATGGAAAAGATTCTGTTGAAGTTGAGATCAGGCTATTGCCAAGTCATCCACTGGATGAGAAACAGCTTCGTTTCGCTATATCTGTAGATGAGGCCGTTCCGCAAACGGTATCTTATGAGACGAAAGGACGCAGCGAAGAATGGAAAGAGAATGTTTTGCGTAATCAGGCTATTCGGAAAGTGACTTTACCGATCAATAAACAGGCTTCTCATAAGTTGGTTATTACGGCTTTGGATGAAGGAATGGTGCTGGATCAGGTGATACTTTATTAATAATTACATATGTTTTAAGATGGAATCTCCCCTAAGGAAAGGCACTTAGGGGAGATTCTTGTTTATTTCAACTGCTTTATATATTCTGATGGAGACATTCCATATGCTTCTTTGAAACATTCTCTGAAATAAGATACGGAGTTTAGGCCAACCTGATGAGCTATTTCTGAAATATTGTACTTACCTGAGAGCAATAACTGCTCTGCTTTCCTAAGTCTTAGTTTGCGGATAAATTCTCCTGTGGACATTCCTGTCAGGGCTTTTACTTTCCTGTAGAGAGAAGAGTAACTCATGGATAGTTCTTGAGCTATTGTGGGTACATCTATTTTTTCATCCATCAGGTTCTCCTCTATGATTTTTGTTATTTTTTCAATGAATTCATTGTCTATCTTATTTAATGATTCTTTGATGATGGATTGTTTTAAATGAGTGCTGGAGGAAATCAAAGATGCAATTTTCTTTCTTCCTTCTAATAGATTGGCTACTCTGCTTTTAAGTAAAGATGCGCTAAATGGTTTTGTTACATACGAGTCAGCACCGGCATCATACCCTTCTGTTTTGTCTTGCAATGTGTCTTTCGCAGTCAGCAGTATTACAGGTATATGACTGGTTGCAATATTGTTTTTTATTTCTTTGCATAATTCAATTCCATCTTTTATAGGCATCATGATATCACTGATAATTACATCAGGAATACTTGTGAAAGCCGTCTGGCATCCTTGCTCTCCATTTTCTGCGACGAGAACATCGTAAGAACTCATCAAGGCTTCAGCGATGTAATCACGGATATCTCCTTCATCTTCTACAACTAAAACAATGGGTTTATTTAACTTTTCCTCATCTATGGACTCTCTGAGATTAGTATTAATATGTATGGCATTGGGGTACGAATTATTGGCTATCAGTCGGATGCGGAAAGATGATCCTACATTAGGTTCACTATGCACCAGAATTATTCCTTCATGTAAATCCACCAGATTTTTCACTAAAGCAAGTCCTATGCCGAATCCGGGGATGTTTTTTCTTAAATTAGTTTGATAGTATCGTTCGAATATACGTGAAATATCCTCTTTAGGTATTCCGATACCTGTATCGGCTATCTCTATTTCTATATATTCGATATCATTAGCTGTTATGGACCGTAAAGTAAGCGTGATATTTCCTTTATATGTATATTTGAATGCATTGGACAAAAGATTATCAACAATCATAGAAATAACTTCCTGATCAAAATAGATTTGTGTCTTGTCTGTATCTGTTATGATATCAAACGTGATGTCGGCATTTCTGTTTAGTTCTTTATATTTGAAACCAATTTCCTGAATCTTTTCAGCAATATTTTCTTTCATAACACACAATTTCTTATTTTGAGTTTCTGTTTTACGAAACTCTAATATTTGTGTGACCAAATTTAGTAGGCGGATTGTACTTTTGTGAATAAGAGAAATCTTTTTCATATGTTCTTCCTGAATCCTTGAATCGCATTGTAAATCTTCAAGTGGTCCGAGTATTAATGTTAATGGAGTTTTTAGTTCATGAGTGATATTTGTATAAAACCTCAATCGCTCTTCATTTAGCTCTTGTTGCTTTTGGATTTTTTCTTTTTCAAGAGATAATGAACTGCGTAACTGTAAACGCTTTTTGTAAGATTTAATTGTGGATAATGCAATTGTGGCAATAACTGCTACATATATAAACTTAGCCCACCAACTGAGCCAAAACGGAGGATTGATATTAATGATTAGGGTTGAATAATTATTTTGCCACTCTTGATTCTTATAACGGGCTTTGATATGTAATTTATAGTTTCGGTGAGGGATATTACGAAATGCGACTTGGTTCTCTTCACCTATATTTATCCAATTCTTCTCTAATCCTTCCAGTTTATAAGCATACTCAACTCTCCCTTGCAGGGATTTGTTCATAACATTGAAAGTTATGTTGAATATATTCTGATTATAATTAAGTGTAACTTTTCCATCTGCCATAGGTATCGATATGTCAATTGCATCTTCTCGGGGATTTCTACCATAGACCTTGAATTCTGTAAATATTACTGGAGGAAGAATTATATTCGAAGGTCTGTCGTTAGGATAAAAGTAGCATACCCCATTGATACTACCAAAGTAAATGGCTCCATCTTGGGTCTTTCCAACAGAATTATTCATATATGTACCAAATAAGGTGCCGTTTTTATGATCATAATTTAGGAATCTCTTTTCTGAATCTAAAAAGCAGCTGATACCAGAATGAGTGCTTAGCCAAATATTGTTTTCTGAATCCTCTTCAATTGAGCAAACTAGATTACACGCTAACCCATTTAAGGTGTTGAATACTTGATAAGTATCTAACTGTTCATTAGGAAATAACACTAACCCTTCTGTAGTTGCAACCCAAATTCTATTTTTAGAATCTCTGAATATTTGATTGATTGCACATTCTTCGAATATGGTATGTTCATTTATATGTTTCATTGTCTTGTGTTTCGAATTGTATATGGTAATTCCTTTATTAAGAGTTCCAATCCATATGTTTCCGTTTTTATCTTGTGAAATAGCTCTTATTTCATTGGTTAATAACTGACTGTTTTCTTTATTGAGAAGCTCTTTTTTCTTAGTTGTTAAGTTATAAATCTCTAGTCCGCTACTGTTTCCGATCCATATATTTCTTTGGTTATCCTCAAAAAGACAACGAATTACTGAGTTGTTTCTCAAAGGAGTATAATGAATAAATCTATTCTCTTTGCTTAAAAAAATATCGATTTCTACATCTCCAAACCATAAATCTCCATTGGAATCTTTTAATGAAGAATAATAAGCATTTGATGTTATTTCTCCTGTATCATGGGAATAAAATCTGTAGTTTTTGCCATCTTTGTTGACATTGATTCCTCCTCCATCGGTCCCCATCCATATATCCCCATTGTCGGCAACGCATATTGTCAATACTTCTTTGTCATTCAATCCATTTATAACTCCTGGAATTTTATTAATTTTCCAGCTATGAAAGAAAGAAGAGGTGCTGCTGATAAAACTGGCTCCTCCTCCGTTTGAACCTATCCACACATTTTTAAAGGAGTCTTCGAAGATACTGTAAACAGTTGGGTTTGAGATACCCCAATAGATATCTTGTATAAACATGTGATTAATGTTCTTCTTTCCGGATAAAATCAGGTCTGTATCTTTGGAGTCAAAATAACAAAGGTCAGATATCGTGCCCACCCATATCTGACCATCGCTGGTTTTATAGACACAATTAACAACTCCTTGCATCGTATGATGCATTCCATTGATATCCTTAAAATTGCGGAATATTTCTCTGAAGGGATCGAAAAGTGATAATCCTCTGTTGGTTGCAATCCAGATTTTTGAATTGGCATCGACAAATATAGAATATACGGTGTTGCCGGGAAGTGAATTCTTATTTTGAGGTGAAGGCATGAAATTTTTTAAAGTTTTGTTTTCTGGCGAGAAAATAGTGAAACCATTATGAGTATGTCCGATATATAAATCACCATTACTGCCTTCAGACAATGTCATAATGTCATCTGAAGGAAAATTAGGAACTGTTGATGTATTATAGTGTATAAACTGTGAATTGCCAGAGTCGTATAAATCTAATCCTTTATTCGTAGCAATCCATACATTGCCATTGGAAGTGACCAGAATATCTTTGATTTCATTTGATATCAGCGTTTCCGGACAATTTTTATCGTGAAGAAATGATGAGAATTGTTGTGTTGCACAATCAAAGACATTCACTCCCATCCATCTGTTTGCAATCCATATCTTATTATTAATAGTATCTGTTGCAATTTTATTAATATCGTTACTATTAAGCAATTCCTGATCGGGCTTCTTTAAATATACAGTAAATTTATCTCCGTCAAATCTGTTAAGGCCATATCTGGTAGCAAACCATGTGAAACCATATTTATCCTGAGTAATATCCGTTACATAGTTACTGGATAGTCCATCTTTCATTACCAGATTAATAGTTGGAATTTGCTGACAGAAACCTCCTATTGGGTAAGTCGCTAATGCAAATAAGAGCATTATCTTAAATAGCTCGCTTTGTTTCATCTTCATAATTAGTACTTAATCTCAAATAGACACAAAAGTCAGCATTAATAAGTATAATGGCAGTCGCAATTCTTTCAAAAGTCGCTCACAATCCTGTCACTGAAAAAATAACGGTGGTATTTTGAATTATACAGATGCTTGGGATTCTGATGTGAATTTACATTTGTCCAATGAAATTTTTCAGTGAGAGAATTCTCTTGTTATGTTTAATCTTAAAATAATAGCCTATGGGAATCACATAAGAGTTACAGAGTTTCTAATTTCATTAGCTGAAAAACATAATGAATAAGTTGTTTTTAGTAGTTAATTTTAAATCACTATTGTTTATGAAACATTTTTTTATTTGGATTTTCTTATTTTTTTTCTCAATGTCCGGCTTTGCGCAAACTTTAAATATTAAAGGGCAAATAACGGATACATCTGGTGAATCAATCATTGGCGTTAATGTAAAAGTAAAGGGTAAGGATGCCGGTACTATAACAGATATAGATGGTAACTATCACCTTCAAGCTGCTCCGAATGATATTTTAGTTGTTTCTTATATAGGTTTTATTACCCAAGAAGTTCCAGTGAAAAATCGGACTGTTATTGATGTTTGTTTGATAGAAGACGTAAAAGCATTAGATGAGGTGGTTGTAGTTGGGTATGGAACACAGCGCAAAGCAGACTTAACGGGCGCTGTTATACGTGCAGATATTAAAACGTTGAAAAGGTCTCCCAATTCAAATGTTTTGCAATCCTTGCAGGGAAATGTACCAGGACTTAATATTGGACAAGTAACCAGTTCGGGAAGCACTCCTTCAATGTCTATCCGTGGTACGAATACTTTAGGAGGCAATAAAGATGTTTTGGTTATTCTGGACGGAATCATTTATACAAGCTCGTTATCGTCTATAAATCCTGACGATATAGAATCTATTGATATCCTGAAAGATGCGAGCTCTACAGCTGTTTACGGTGCACAAGCGGCCAATGGGGTAGTTCTTATTACCACCAAGAAAGGTGTGGAAGGAAAGCCCAAAATCAGTTTTTCTAGTAGTTATACGTTTTCTAACCCAACTCACAAATATCGTCCGATGAACCGTGAAGAGTATCTGGATAATATCAGAGACTTCTATTATACGGAGGCTTTCATGGGGCCCGATTATACTACTCCTAATCCGGATTTTGATCTTGCGTCTAAATTACCGGATGCTCCACTAAGAGATGAAAATGGAAATGTCAGTCCTTATAATTATAGTTGGTGGGATGAGGGGACACAAAGTGGACATTTGTTTGAAAACCGTTTTAGTATATCCGGTGGTAGTAAATCCGTCAACTATATGCTTTCGTATTCCAATACAGATCAACGTGGATTTATCGTGAATGATGATTTTAAGAGAAATAGCGTTCGTATGAATCTGAATGCGGAAGTAGCTCCTTGGTGGAAGATAGGAATTCAAACTTTCGGTGCATTTGTGAATCAAGATGGTGCAGAGCCGGGTTTATGGAATCTGATAACACAATCTCCATTAATTGAGCCTTATGATGAAAATGGGGATATAAAGCCATATCCTTTTAATACTCTGGATACTAATCCTTTTATGGGGTCGGATATTGATGATTACGAACGACATAATTATTTTTTCGGTAATATATCATCCGAAATAAAGTTACCTCTCAAAGGATTGGTATATCGGTTGAATTTTGGTAATAACTATAGGGTGGATAATCATTTTCAGGCCAGTCAGTATGGATATAATCTGCAAGGGGAGGCTTATAAGGAGCATACCGGTTACTATGATTATACGATAGATAATATTTTGGCTTACAATGCTACATTTGGTGACCATCATATTGATGCCACATTGCTATATGGAGCTTCAGAACGAAAATATAATTATACAAAGGCTTTGGGACAAGGATTTACTCGCCTGACATTAGGCTATAATAGCTTGGAACAGGCAACTACACGCTATGTATATTCGGATGCCTGGAGAGAAGCTCTTTGTTATCAGATGGCTAGGGTCAGTTATCGTTTGATGGATCGGTATTTGATAACGGGTACAGTACGTAGAGATGGCTTTTCGGGATTCGCGGCAAATAATAAGTATGCTACTTTTCCTTCCTTAGCTTTAGGGTGGATTATTTCTGAAGAGTCTTTTTTTAAAGTACCTTGGATTGATTATCTGAAATTACGAGGGGGATATGGTATCAGTGGAAACCAAACCAGCAGATATAAATCCTTGTCTACTGTTGCTTCCGAGATCAGATATGTTTTTGGTGATGGTGGAAAGCCCGTTATCGGACAGGAAATTTCTGCTTTGGGAAATAATAATCTGAAGTGGGAAAAGACAGCTGGAATAAACTTAGGACTTGATTTTACCATATTGGGACAAAGGTTAACTGGTTCTGTGGAATATTATTCGACAACAACGAAAGACTTGTTGTATGATGTGGCTTTGCCTGATATAACGGGTTTTTCGAAGATTGCATCCAATCTTGGAAAAATCAGAAATAAGGGCTTTGAATTTATTCTCACTTCGAAGAATATACAAACTTCTAATTTTAAATGGACCACTTCACTTAATTTTTCTACAAACTCCAATAAAATCATCACCTTGACAGGAGAAGATAATAACGGAGATGGTGTAGAGGATGATAACATATCCAGTAATTTGTTTATAGGTCAGCCGATTTCTGCGGTATATGGATATGTGGTAGATGGTATTTATCAGTTGGATGATGACATCCCTACCGGTTTTCATCCGGGTAATTATCGCATTGTGGACATGACTGGAGAAGGAGAAATAACCCCTGAAGACCGTGTTATCTTAGGTAAAGGAGATCCGGCTTATCGATTTGGTATTATGAATACGTTGGAGTATAAGAACTTCACACTTAGCTTCTTTATTAATTCTATTCAGGGAGGGAAGAATGGTTATTTGGCTGCTAATTCTTCTTCGTTGGTCAGAGATCAGAATAATCTTCGCTGGAATCGTATCAGTGCGTGGGATTACTGGTCACCGCGAAATCCGGATGCTGTTTATGCACGTTCTATAAGCACTCCTAAGATTACTCCTACGGTATATGAAGACCGGAGTTTTGTACGCTTGCAGGATATTTCATTGTCTTATGCATTTCCGAAATCTGTCACGAATAAGGTAGGTTTAAGTGATATTGATCTGTTTTTCAGTGGGAAAAACCTGCTGACTTTTACGAAATGGCATGGTTGGGATCCGGAAGCAGGTAGTACCTACGGGGGGAGACCGGTAATGAGAAGTTTTTCTTTCGGTGTTAGTCTTACTTATTAAACTGATTTATTATGAAAATAAAAATATATACTATTGCATTACTGCTTTCAACTGTGTTGGGTTCGTGTAGCAGCTCTTTTTTGGATGAGAAACCTTTGGACTTTATGAGTGCAACCAATTCTTTTCTGACACAGGAAGATATTGATTGTTCGGTAAATAATCTCTATTACCTGATAAGAAGAGAATTTTATAGTAGGGATGAACTCCGTCCGATGGATTACCTTTATGGTACGGACATCATATATGATGGAGAGCCAAATGGTACGGAACGGCATTCCAATATGATTTCAGCGTATCATTCAACCGGTAGTATCGCATCTGTACATTGGTCATTGCTTTATCATACCATATCGACGGCCAATACCATTATTGACCGTTTGCCTGTTGCTGAAGTTTCAGAAGAACAAAAGACGGTTGCTGAAGCCAAAGCTCGTTTTTTTAGAGGATTTGCCTACAGGACATTGGCATATTTGTATGGTGGAGTGCCTCTTTTATTAACGGAAGTCGTTGAGCCCAAGTTCGATTATGTCCGGGCATCCAAGGAAGATGTATTGAAGCAGGCAATTGCAGATGTAGAATTTGCGGCAACTCATTTGCCCAGTTTATCCAGTGTGCAGGATGGGGAAGTATCTAATGCGGCAGCATATCATTTGCTTTCAGAACTTTACCTGGCAACAGAACAATATCAGAAAGCAGTGGATGCAGCAACGACGGTTATTGATGATCCGGCTACAGGATTAATGTATGCCCGTTTTGGCTCCCGATCCAATGAAGTGCCGGGAGATGTATATTGGGATTTGTTCCGGAAGAATAATCAAAATAGAGGCTCTGGAAATACAGAAGGAATCTGGGTCATTCAGATTGAGACGGATACTCCTGGTGGAAGTGGCTCTTTGACTGCTAAAGATCAGACATATACTTTGGAGAGACATCATGCTCCGATGGTTCGTGATGTGAAAGCTCATGGAATGAATCCCTTCAGTTGGCCGATTGGTGACTATACCGGAGGGCGTGGTATTGGTTGGGGCATTTCTACCCAATATTTCAGTGATGAGATATGGAAAGATGATTTTTATGGAGACATGAGAAATGCGAATCATAATTTTGTGAGAAAATTTGCTGTTCATAATAAAGAGTATGCCAAGCTGTATGGGGATACTATTGATACTCAGAATCCACCGGTAGGGGTTACGGTTCCATCCCGTTCGCTATATGCTTATCAGTCTAAGTGTACTACTCCATATAATCATCCGGAAGGGTTGTATTCCAATGCCAAAACCTATGCGCTGAATAGTGGAGCCGGTGCTACATATACGGACCAATATATGTTCAGACTTGCCGAAACATATTTGTTGCGTGCTGAGGCCTATCTGGGCTTGAATGATAAAGATAAAGCAGCGGCTGATATTAATGTTATTCGCGACAGAGCTCATGCCAAACCTGTATTGTCATCTCAGGTTACACTGGATTATATTCTGGATGAGAGAATGAGAGAGTTAGGCGTAGAAGAAAGGCGTAGGATAACATTGATGAGAATGGGAAAACTCTATGACCGCGTGATGAAATGTAATCCTTACTATGCCAAGGAAATGGAAAAACATTATGAGTTATGGCCAATACCTTATAAAGAAATTGAAGCTAATAGAGGGGCGGTATTAGAACAAAATCCCGGATATGAATAAAGGTGATAAAAATACGATTAGGTATTAGGGGTAAAAGTTATATTGTTTTTAGTCATTGTGTGTCTGCATTAGCAGACACACAATAAATAGTAATTAGAATAAAGTTTATGTTATGAGGAGATTTTGGTTAATATTTATGTCGATACTTCTTCCGGTACTGTCCTGGGGACAGATTAATGTTAAGGAAACCGGAAGTGGGACAGCCTTCCCGCTAGTGACTTCACATAAAGTGGTGATTTATTATGATGCCCGGGATTATAACGTAGTAGAAAAAACAGCTTGTCTTCTGGCAGAGGATATAAAGCGAGTGACTAATAAGAAGATAGCTGTTTCTTCAAAAAAAGTTTCTTCCGAGTATGCTGTTGTTGTGGGGACAGTGGGACATAACGCTTTTATTGATCAATTGGTGATAGAGGGGCAATTGGATGTCTCTGCTATTAGTGGAGGCTGGGAACAGTTTGTTATTAAAACAATTGAAGCTCCTGTCAAAGGAGTGAAAAAAGTACTTGTGATAGCTGGATGTGACAGACGTGGTACAGCTTATGGTGTATTCACACTGTCGGAGGCTATGGGAGTATCCCCTTTATATTGGTGGGCCGACGTTCCTGTGAAAAAAAAGTCTCAACTATATGTTGAGAGTGTAAACTACATTTCTCAGGCTCCGTCTGTTCAGTACAGAGGTATCTTTATTAATGATGAAGGCTGGGGAATAACCCCGTGGGCTGGAAAAACGTTTGATAAAGAACTGGGAGATATCGGGCCTAAAACTTATGCCAAGGTGTGTGAACTGATTCTCCGAATGAAAGGCAATGTACTTGCCCCTGCGATGCATCCTTCTTCGGGAGCTTTTAATAAATATCCTGAAAACAAATTGGTTGCAGATAGTTATGGAATTATAATGAGCTCTTCTCACTGTGAACCATTATTATTTAATAATGTGACGGAGTGGGATAAGAAAACGATGGGAGAGTGGAATTATATGACCAACAAAGAAGGAATTAATAAGATACTTGATCAGCGGGTTTCTGAAAATGCCCCGTATGAGAATATCTACACGATTGCTATGCGTGGTATTCATGATTCCGGACTTGTAGGTGTGCCTAAAGATAAAGAAGTCAGTTTGGTGGAAGAAGTTATTGCTGACCAGAGAAGTATTTTGAAAAAACATATAGATGCTTCTCTTGATTCTATCCCTCAGATTTTTGTTCCCTATAAAGAAGTACTTGATATTTATGAGAGGGGATTAAGATTACCTGAAGATATAATGTTGGTTTGGCCAGATGATAATTTTGGCTATATTAAGCGTTTGAATAATGAGGAAGAGAAAAAGCGCAAAGGAGGATCGGGCGTATATTATCATATTTCATACTTAGGTGAACCGCATGATTATTTATGGTTAAATACGACTCCTCCTGCATTGATGTTTGAAGAGATGCGAAAGGCTTATGATACCGGAGCAAAACGTTATTGGTTATTGAATGTGGGAGATATCAAACCGGGTGAATTGGGAATGAAAACGTTTCTGGATATGGCCTGGGATATCAATAAATTTAATTTTGATAATATAAACAATCATCAGGTAGACTTTCTGGCTTCCATTTTTGGTGAGAAGTACAGGGAAGATATGAATGACATCTTGAGTAGTTATTATCATTTGGGCTTTCAGCACAAGCCGGAGGCAATGGGATGGGGATATGAATGGAATAATGAACATTCCCATGAAAGGGTGACGGATACAGACTTTTCTTTTGCGAATTATAATGAGGCAGAAGGAAGAATGCAAGAATATGACCGTATTTCTGATAAAAGTGAAAAAATATGGAATGCCTTACCTGAATCTTATAAAGCAGCTTTTTACGAACTGGTTTTCTATCCTGTAAAAGGAGCGGCACTTATGAACAAGAAAATGCTGACTGCACAACAAAATAGATGGTATGCGCGACAGGGGCGTGCAGCGACTAACTATTTAGCCGATATGACTAAAGCTTATCATGATAGTATAGATTATTATACCAATCAGTATAATTCCTTGCTTGATGGTAAATGGGACCATATGATGGCCTTGGCACCTGGCTGGACTGCTACTTATCAAAAAATGCCTCCTGTAATGACCATAAAGTTACCTCAGCAAGCAGAAATGAGAATATTTCTTCCGGGACAGGATTGTTTCTTGGGAAAGACTACGTTGAATGTGCTTCCTTGTGTGAATCCTTATACACGGAAAAAACTATTTATAGAATTATATAATATAGGAAATCAAGAATTTAGCTGGAATGCTAAGGCTTCAGATTCTTGGATTAAACTTAGCAGATACAGCGGAACTACTTTACTGCAAGAACGAATTATTGTATCTGTTGACTGGGATAAAGTTCCGGTAGGAGAAAGGATCACAGGCGAAATAGAGGTCGTATCCGGTGACAATGTGGAAAAGATTTATTTACCAGTTTTTAATCCTGCTTTTCCTTCAGTCAGCGAGTTGAAGGGATGGTATGTGGAAGATAATGGATGCGTATCTATTAATCCGGGAAAATATCATAGAAAAGTGGAGAATGAGGATATAAAGATTCAAGTAATAGAAGGATTGGGATATGAGAATCAGTGTATACAATTAGGAGAGGCTACAAAACCTGTTCAAAATCCACGTCGTTCAAAAAAAGCTGCGAAAGTGGAATATGATTTTTATACCTTTAATGCCGGATCAGTAACGGTCTATACTTATGCATTACCAGTTTTTCCTATTAATTTGGAACATGGTACTTGTTTTGGCGTAATGATAGATGATGGTCTGCTGAAGTATGCTTCGAACAATGCAAAAGAATATTCAGGCGAGTGGAGGGAAAATGTGTATCGCAACAGTACAGTAAATGCTGTAACTTTAAACATCGATAAGCCGGGTAAGCATACGCTGAAGTTAATATGTTCTGATCCTGGTATGATTATACAAAAGGTTGTAATAGATCTGGGAGGGATGAAACGCTCTTATCTTGGACCTGAAACTACAATCGTACAGTGATGATTTTCAATAGGATGAAATATCTTTGAGTAATATATACCAACGAAAGAGACGGTTATAATCTTTATGATAGTAACCGTCTCTTTTGTTTATAGAAATTCAGATTAGTATTTGAAGTTTTCCCCCTTCACATAAATCTTGAAATCCTTGATGCCCCCCGGTACTTCGCTTTCCATTCGGGGTAAGCATTGGAAACCTGTCAATGCATGACTGGCGCCCAGATCGATTACAATCGTATGCGGATAAGGACTACCTTTTTCTGTGCTCCAATAGGTGGATTCCTGAAGGTCGAAAGTCTTGTCGGCAGACCGGTTGACGTGAGCTACGTCTTCGCTGTCGGCATACTTCACAATCCAAGGCTCGCGGGACAGACGGCTACCATCCTTGTCCAAGAAATACATTTCGGCAATACAAGCCAAGTCTTTTCCATCCTGTGAGTTTAATGCTTCAATGCAAACATAGCGTCCGGTAACAGGTTTGTTGAATTTAACTTCCTGCCAGCCGTTACCCGGTTTGAAACTTCCCGTGAATACAGGCTTTTCACCTGACAAGTTCAGGTTTTCGCCTTCATTGCGATGTGTCAAGGGTTTCTGTACAAGCAGCTGGTCAAGGAGCGGTTCACTTAAACCTTCGGACTTAGCTTCTTTAGGGCCTACGATATCGAAAACTACGATTTCATTCTCACCTTTCTTCAACCAGCATCCCGGTACATAAAGAGTCTGCTGAGGACCGATCTCCCAGATACGACCTAATGCATAACCGTTCACATAAACCAGTCCTTTGCCCCATGTTTCGAAGTTCAGGAAAGTATCGCTCGGTTTCTTCACCTGGAATTTAGCACGGTAAACACCCGGAATACGTTGCCCGAGACGGTCTGTCAATGACTCTATCGGCTGGAACTTCATGCCCTGATAGAATTCATAGGTATCTTCAATGTTGAAAACTTCCCAGTTCTTCAGGTTGCAAACGAAAGGATATCCGTTGATGTCCATAGAAAGTTCTACGTTTTTCGTGATTCCTTTGAAGTCTTTGATGGCACGTCCGAAGTTGATGCGACCCATGGCTTCTACCAGAATATCAAGTCTGGAACCTTTGACGCAGGCGGGGAGTACCAATTGCTTTTCACCGTTTCTTCTGTCGAGTTTGCCGATGTACTTCCCGTCTACGAATACCTGAGCATAGTCGTGCGCATCGTTCACTGTGAGGGTAGCGGGCGATTTCAATTCAGGCAGGGTAGTGCGGTAGAGGATGCTTCCGAAGCCCTGGTTGTATTCTTCCATGGTGCGGATGTTTTCATCCTTCTTTGCTGCGGGCAGGTTCTCGAACAATGGTGCCATTTCTGTGAATCTGAAAGCAGGGATGCTGATAGGTTTGATCAGTGCAGGTACTTTCGCCTGTTTCTCACCATCCATGTATTTCGCCATGGCTTCTCTCAACGCCCAATACTTAGGAGTTGTCTGACCGGATTCACTGATAGGCGCATCGTAATCGTAAGATGTCACATCGGGAGCAAAGCCGGGAGAGTTGGCGCCTGCCCAGTGTCCCCAGTTCGTACCTCCATGTGTCATATACAGGCTGAATGAAATGCCTCTCGATAACATATCGTCGATACCTTTGATCATATCAGCAGCAGGACGCGTTTCGTGGTTGGCACCCCATTTGTCGAACCAACCGCTCCAGAATTCAGAACACATCAGCGGGCTGTTGGGACGAAGTTGTTTCAGTTTGGCAAAT
>OIEM01000786.1_pt1 | contig 14674 bp, 8 predicted proteins | sample 1581761 | NCBI WGS metagenome assembly OIEM01 (sample SAMN01760978, study PRJEB22395) | human gut metagenome | reverse complement strand
GTGCTCTTCCGATCTAAACTGATAGATATAATGAAATATGGATTACTTACTCTTGCCGCAGCGATGATGGTGACATCATGCGGCAGCGGCAAGAGCAACAAAAATGCCGAAACTGTCACCGATACCGTGACCCCGGCACAGTCGCTTATCACACGTCTTGACTCGGTGGCAAAAAGCGGTCACTATTATTTCGGTCATCATGATGACACGGCGTACGGTCACACATGGAAATATGTCGACGGAGCATCAGACGTGAAGGGTGTCACCGGTCAGTATCCGGGGCTCATGAGCTGGGATCTCGGGCTTATCGAGGTCGACTCCGCCAATAATCTTGATGGTGTGCCATTCAGCTTCATTGCATCGGAGATCGCGAAGCAGCATGCCCGCGGAGGTGTCAATGCTATCAGCTGGCATACCCTCAACCCCATGTCGGGAGGGGGCTCGTGGGATGTCTCGGCTACTCCTTTGCATAATTTAGGCGAGGGAAGCGCGGTGAGCGACACCATGAAGGTATGGATTGACCGTGCCGCTGCTTTTATCGCATCTTTGAAAGACAGTGAGGGCAATCCTATTCCTGTGATATTCCGTCCCTGGCATGAAAACTCAGGCTCATGGTTCTGGTGGGGTAAAGACCATTCGACCCCCGAGGAATATATCGAGCTGTGGAAGATGACCCGTGCCGGTTTTGATGCACGAGGCATTGATAATGTTGTCTGGGCTTATTCACCCGACAAAGACCTTACCCGCGAGGAATATTTCTCCACTTATCCCGGCGACGAGTATGTGGATATCATCGGCGAGGACATTTACCCTGGCAAGCATGTGTACACGTCGCAGGCGGCGCGGTTCATCAAGGCGCTGAGCTACACGGACACGCGCAAGCTGATTACCCTCTCGGAGAATGGCTGCATTCCAGACCCGGAGCAGCTGGTGCGGGACAACATCATGTGGAGTTACTGGTGCGTGTGGGAAGGGGAGTTCGTGCTGAAAGCGGCGGGCTTCAACAATTACAGCGAACAGTACACGGAAAAGAACATGCTCAAAAAAGCGTATAAGAGCGATACGGTGATTACGCGCAAGGAATTGCCGGATTTGCGGAATTATCCGCTGGGCGACTAACGCTTCAAAGCGCAGCACGCGCATACAGCATGGAAGAGAAGTCAACTCAATCGCGAAAAAGGGTCAAGGGAGGAACTCCCTTGCGGGGTCAAGGGGCAGCGCCCCTTGGGTCTCCCTCCTAACAATCAAGAGGAAGGTGAACGGTGTTGAGCGGAAAGAAGTCGCTGATGAGCATGGTGCTGGCATTGCTGCTGCTTTGCGGCGCCGCGCTGGCGGAGGAGAGCACAAGCGGTGCAACGGCGCTGACGAACGCGGACTACCAGCAGATTGTGAGTACATACTCCATTGATGCGTCAATTCCGGGGTATGCGGACTATCTGGAACGCTACGAGGACGCGGCGCACCCGGACGTGACCGTGACGGTGGACGCGGACACGTTCGTGCGCTACGAGGATGCAGGCATTGCCGCCCAGCCGCGGGTCTTTGAGAACTACGAGGGCATGGCGGGCAAGAGCGTCCTGACGGGCGAAGAGTCGCTGACCGAGTGGGTTGTGGATGTGCCGGAATCGGGTCTGTATGACCTGACGCTGCTCTACTATCCCTACGCGGGCAAGAACAGCGCCATCCAGCGCGCGTTCTTTGTGGACGGCAAGCTGCCGTACAGTGAGCTGGCGATGGTGGACTTCAACCGCGTGTGGGTCAACGGCGCCTACGAGGAGTACACCGACGAAAACGGCATCGTCGTCCGCAAGTGGGACAAGGATAATCAGGGCAACGACCTGAAGCCTTCGCCCATTGAACAGCCGGAGTGGTGTACCCACGGGCTGTACGACACCAACGGCTACATTTCTGGCGAAATGAGCATCTACCTCGAAGCGGGGCAGCACACGCTGACGCTTTTGTCCATGCGCGAGCCGATGCTCCTGCGGTCGATTACGCTGTCCAACCACTCCCGCCCTGCCGCTTATGCGGATGTGAAGGCGGCGGGCGACGCGGCGGGTCATCAGGACGCGACGGGCGTGTCCGTGCGCTTTGAGGCAGAAAACGCCGTCAAGACATCTTCTCAGATGCTTTACCCCGTGCAGGATCAATCCAGCGCGGTTGTGTACCCCATGTCGGCGCGGTATCTGCTCAATAACTCCATCGGCAGCAGCTGGAAGAACGCGGGTCAGTGGATTGAGTGGGCATTTGAAGTGCCGCAGGACGGTTACTACGAAATCTCGATGGTGGACAAGCAGAACTTCGTCCGCGGCATCGACGTGTACCGCAAAATCATGATTGACGGCGAAGTGCCGTTTGCGGAGTTCAACGCGCAGCCCTTCTCCTACACGCAGACGTGGCGGATAGAAACGCTCTCCGACGAGGACGGAAACGCCTACCGCGTCTACCTGACCGCAGGCAAGCATACCCTGCGCATGGAAGTTGTACTGGGCGATATGGCAAACATCATCGCGCAGGTGCAGGACTGCGTGCAGCAGCTGAACAACATCTACCGTCAGGTCATCTACATCACTGGCGTCGCGCCTGACCAGTACCGCGACTATCAGCTGACGGCGTCCCTGCCGAAGCTGGAGGGCGAACTGCGCGCGGTACAGGCGGACATCGACAGCGCCATCGCCGCGCTGGAAAAGACGGCGGGCAATGATTCCGATAAGCTGACCGTCCTGCGCACGATGAGCGACCAGCTGGACGAGCTGATTGAGGATCAGGAACGTTTCACCGAGGTGCTTTCATCCTTCAAGACCAACGTCCGCGCGTGCGGCAACTGGATTACGCAGGTGCTGGCACAGCCGCTTCAGGTAGACCGCTTCTATATTCATGCTGCCGACACGCAGCCGAAGCTGGATAACAGCAGCTGGTGGGAGAGCCTTGCGCATGAAACGGAGCGCCTGTATTACTCCTTCATCATCGACTACAACAAGGTCGGCAACGTGGCGGAGGGCGACACGGAGAACGTCGTGCTGACGCTGTGGATCGGCACGGGTCGTGACCAGGCGAACGTCATCAAGTCGCTGATTGACGAGAAGTTCACGCCCGCGACGGGCATTTCCGTCAACGTGCAGCTGGTTGACATGAATACGCTCCTGCGCGCGACGCTGGCGGGCGAGGGCCCGGATGTCGCTATTCAGGTGGCGAACACCAACGGCATTGCGGGCGCAGTGCTGAACACGGGCAACGACACGCCTGTCAACTATGGCCTGCGCAACGCCGTGCTGGACTTGACGCAGTTCGAGGATTTCCCGGAGATCGCCAAGCGCTTCAACGAGAGCGCCATCATCCCGTTCTCCTTTGACGGTGCGACGTACGCCCTGCCGGATACGCAGACGTGGCTGATGATGTTCTACCGCAAGGACATTCTGGCGGAAATTGGGTTGGAAGTGCCGCAGACATGGGACGAAGTGAAGGTCGCCATGTCCATCCTGAGCAAGAACCAGATGGAATTCGGCATGCTGCCGTCTGAGCAGGTGTTCGCGATGCTTTTGTTCCAGAACGGCGGCCGCTACTACACCGATGACAACGCCGCGTCCGCGCTGGATGAGGACGTCGCCATCAACGTGTTCAAAAAATACTGCGAATACTACACGGATTACAAGCTGGACAAGGAAACGTCCGCCGAAGAACGCTTCCGTACCGGCGAATGCCCGATTATCATCTCCGACTACACGACGTACAACAACCTGCAGGTTTCCGCGCCGGACATCTTGGGTCTGTGGGACTTCACGACCGTTCCCGGTACGGTGCAGGCGGACGGCAGCATTGACCGCTCGACGGGTACGACGGGTCTGGCGGATATCATCATGAGCGCGACGCAGCATCCCGACGAAAGCTGGGAGTTCCTCAAATGGTGGACGAGCACCGAGACGCAGACGCTCTACGGGCGCGAGATGGAATCGCTGATGGGCGCATCCGCGCGTGTCGCGACGGCGAACACCGAGGCGCTGGCGAACCTGTCGTGGCCCATGCGCGACTACCGCGCGCTGGTGGAGCAGATGCAGTATGTGCGCGGCATCCCGCAGGTGCCGGGCGGATACTACACTTGGCGCAACATCAACAACGCGTTCTATACCATCACCACAGATACCGCAACGAACAACACCACCCCGCGCGAGGCACTGATGGACAAGGTGTACTACATCAACGCCGAAATCAACTACAAGCGCACGGAATTCGGTCTGCCGCTCCATCAGACGGAAGACACGACGAAGGAGGAGTAAGATGAGCAATCCGACCTTGGTGCATGGCAAGCGTCAGTCGCTTGGCAAAACCATCTGGAAGCACCGCGCGTCCTACCTGCTGATGGCGCCGTACTTCATCCTGTTCTTCTTCTTCACTGTGCTGCCGGTGCTGATGGCCATCGGCGTTTCCTTCACGGACTGGAACATGCTGGAGAAGCCGGAGTTCGTCGGCTGGCAAAACTACGTCAAGCTCCTGCTGGATGACGAAATCTTCATCATTTCGCTCAAAAACACGCTGATTTTCGCTGTCATTACCGGCCCGGTCAGCTACATGCTGTGCCTGCTGTTTGCGTGGATTATCAACGAGTTCAACCGCGGGATGCGCACGCTCCTGACGCTGATTTTCTATGCGCCGTCCATCTGCGGCAACGCCTACATGGTCTGGAACCTGATTCTGACCGGCGACCGCTACGGCTATTTGAACGGTATCCTGCTGAACCTCGATATCATCAACGAGCCGATTTTGTGGATGAAGACAGAGCAGTACGTCATGCCGATGCTGATTATCGTTCAGCTGTGGCTCAGCCTGGGCACAGGCTTCCTGTCTTTCATCGCAGGCTTGCAGACGGTGGACAAGAGCATGTACGAAGCCGCCGCCATTGACGGCATCAAGAACCGCTGGCAGGAGCTGTGGTATGTCACCCTCCCGGCGATGAAGCCGCAGCTGATGTTCGGCGCGGTCATGCAGATTACGCAGTCCTTCGCCGTGGCGGACATTTCCATCAATCTGGCAGGCAACCCGTCGGTCAACTATGCTGGCGCAACCATTGTCACCCACTTGCTGGACTACGGTTCAACCCGTATGGAGATGGGTTACGCCTGCGCCATCGCGACCATCCTCTTCCTGCTGATGGTCGGCACGAATAAGCTCGTTCAGCGAGTACTGAGAAGGGTGGGTGAGTAAGCATGGCAGAACGGAGAGGTCAGGTGGCAGTCAAGGATTTGCCGCCGAAGCTGCAAAAGAAACTGCGCCGGCAGAAAATTATGCCCAAGAAAGCCCGCAAGCTCAACCGCTCGATGGCGGGCAACGCGCTGCTGTTTACGCTCATGTTCATCTGCGGCGTCTTTATGGCACTGCCGCTGGTCATGATTATCAACAACGCCCTGAAGCCGCTGGACGAATTGTACCAGTTCCCGCCGAAGATTTTTGTGCGCAACCCGAATCTGCGCAACTTCTCGGATTTGTTTATCCTGATGAACGACTCGTGGGTGCCTTTCAGCCGCTACATCATGAACACCATCATCATCACGGTGGCGGGCATGGTGGGTCACGTCATCGTGGCGTCGTGGGCGGCGTATCCGCTGGCGAAGGACAAATTCCCCGGCAAGGCGCTGCTGTTCGGCATGGTCGTGCTGTCGATGATGTTCAACTGGACAGTCACGCAGATTCCGCAGTACGCCATCATTTCGTGGCTGCACATCAACAACACCTATCTGGCGCTGATTCTGCCCGCGTGGTCGTTCGGCATGGGTTTGTACCTGATGAAGCAGTTCATGGAGCAGCTGCCGGATTCGCTGATGGAGTCGGCGCGCGTGCAGGGCGCCAACGAATGGCAGATTTTCTGGAAAATCGTTATGCCGAACGTCAAGCCCGCTTGGCTGACGCTGGCAATCTTCCAGTTCCAGCAGATGTGGGGCAATACCGGTTCGCTGTTCCTGCGTGACGAGCAATTGAAGCCCATGCAGTACGCGCTCCAGCAGATTACGGCTGGCGGCGTGTCTCGCGCGGGCGCGGCGGCGGCGGTCACGTTCATCATCATGGCGGTGCCGGTGCTGTTCTTCCTGCTGTGCCAGAGCAGCATTCTGGAAACCATGACGACTTCGGGCATGAAGGATTAAGAGAGGGAGGAAAGACGCATGAAAAAAATGAAGAAGTTCCTCCTGACGGCGCTGGCGGCGCTGGTCACTTTCTCCTCCTGCGGGGGAGCCTTGGCGGACGCCGAGCTGCCTTACACGACGTACAATTACGACTACTGGGGCGACATCGTGTACACGCCCGCGGCGTATGTGCCGGCAGGGTCGATTACAGGCGCTTCCTTCCAATATAATGGGCAGTCGCTGGGGGCGTTCAAGAACCCGCAGGACTTGTGCGTGGCGCAGGACGGCACGGTGTATCTGGCGGACAGCGGCAACAACCGCATCGTCCTGCTCAGCAGCGACATGACGAAGGTTGTGCGCGTCATCACCGGATTTGAGAATCACGGCGTGGCGGACACCTTCCAGACGCCCACGGGCGTGGCAGTCGCCAATGATGATACGCTCTACATTGCCGACAGCCTCAACCGCCGCGTGGTTGTGCTGAATCCGGATGATACGCTCAACCGCATCATCGAGATTCCGCAATTGTCGGGCAGCGTGAAGGCTCTGGGCGGCGTGACCTACGCTGTCGGGACGCACATCGAGGGCATGGGCGACCTCCATCAGGAAACCGATGTGGACGGCATGAAGTACCGCACGGAGCGCTTCACGTCCGGCAGCGCCACGGAACTGGCGGACGAGCAGGGTACGACCTATCAGGTCAGCGCCTACGAGAGCACCTTGCAGCCGCTGGTGAAGACGGTCACAGACAGCAAGGGCGCGACCTACGCGATTGCGGAGAACGGCAAGTCTGTCATCCGCACGAACGCGGACGGCTCGACTTTCACTTACGCCCGCTATGACGCGACGACGAACATCGACCTGTTCATCCTGATTGGCCGCCTGATTAAGGGCAACCAGAACATCACCGGCATGTCCGGTCTGATTGGTCTGGCGCTGGACGAGCAGGACAACCTCTACTGCATCAGCGCCAAGACAGTGGTTGTGCTTGACCAGAAGGGCAATATGGTCACGACATACGGCAATTACCGCAATGCGGACGATGCGCTGACCTCCTTCGCGACGATTTCGGAATTCGCGCTGGATGGCGACAGCGTGTTCATCCGCGACGCGGACAACCACATTGTCGAACTCGACCGTGCGGGCAGCACACGCCGCGTGATTGAAAGCAACTGTATCCGCAAGACGGACGCGGATGGCAACATCACCCGCATGACGGGCATGACCGGAGCAGCAGCGGCCGCTTCAGAGGATGAAGAAACGGCGTTCCAGAACATTCTGGGCATTGAGCTGACGGGTGATTACCTGATTGTGGGCGAGAAGAACGGCGAGATCAACGTCATGAAGACCACCGGCAAGCTGCTGGGCACGGTCGAGAATAATTCGCTGCTGCTGCTGGACACCAAAACGGACAGCGTATCTGCCGTGACGACGGTGAAGAACGGCAAGCAGGACGAGCGCCTGACGGAAGTTTCCGCAACGGCGATGGTGGATTGGAACGGCACGCAGCGCCTGTGCGTGAAGGAAAGCACGGGACGGGTGCTGGTGCTGGATGACAACTGGACGGTGCTGCACACGGCGCAGAACAACTGCGTGGAGGTGCAGGACAGAAACGGCGCGGTGACGGAGCGCATCCTCGGCGTGGATGCGGGCAGCGGCTATCAGGCGTTCGCGGCAGTCAGCGGCGTGGAGGGCGTGGCGCTCTACAGCGCAAGCCAGCTCTGCATCGCGGACAGCGACAACCGCCTGATTGTGCTGGACGGCGACAAGAATGTCGCACGCGTGACCGTCAACCCGAACAGCGAGGTGCTGGATGCCAACTTCCTCTTTACGCCCCTGAAAGTCTCGGTGGACTACGCCGGACGTGTCTACTGCATTGCGCAGAACATGTTTGAAGGCATCATGGTCTTTGAGACGAACGGCGACTTCACCGGCTTCTTCGGCACGATTTCCGTTGAAATTACGGCGTGGGAGAAGTTCTGGCGCAAGCTGGCGACGAAGGAAGAACGCTCCAAGCAGCAGCTGTTCATTCCGACGGAATTTACCGGCATTGACATCGACGACGAAGGCTTTGTGTACGCCTCGAACAAGGATACCGCGGGCACACAGGCGGTTCGCCGCCTGAATCCCAAGGGCGAGGACGTCATCCGCATGGGTCAGACCAAGAACCTTGGCGGCGATATGCAGATCAGCGGCACGTCGCAGTACGCGGGCGCCAGCACGATTGTGGACGTGGTGTACCGCGAAAAGGGCATCTACTCGCTGCTGGACTCCAAGCGCGGCCGCATTATCACTTACGACCACGAAGGCAACCTGCTTTATATCTTCGGCGGCCTCGGCACGCAGGCAGGCACGATGGAAGCGCCTGTCGCCATTGAGTGCGCAGGGGACAAGATGCTCGCGCTGGATTCCAAGCAGGGCGTAATTGCCGTCTTCGGCGAAACGGAGTACGGCAGGCTCATCAACGAGGCGGTTGGGCTGCGCTACGATGGCGACGAGACGCAGGCGGTTGCCCTGTGGCAGGAAGTACTGCGGATGGACGAGAACAACGAGCTGGCGAACACCGGCATCGGCAAGGCGTACCTATCCGCGGGCGACAACGAGAAGGCCATGGAATACTTGAAGCGCGGCATGAACCGCGACTACTACTCCGTCGCCTTCAAGCGCTACCGCAACGACGTGCTCAAGAGCAACATCAACTACATTCTAACGGGCATCATTGCGGTCATCGTGGCGATTGTCGTTGTGGTCAAGGTGATTCGTCCGCGCAGAAATCAAAAGAACGGAAGGAGGGCATAAGCGATGAAATCACTGTTCAGCAAAGAAAAGTGGCAGCAGCTGTTCTACACGGTGTCCCATCCGTCGGACGGCTTCTACTGGATTCGCCACGGCGAAAAGGGAAGCGTCGCCATTGCCATCCTCATGGTTGTCCTCTTCGGTCTGTGCTTCACGCTGAACCTGCTGCTTGCGGGCTTTGTCGTCAACGACATCAACGAGCGAACGGTCAACGCCCTGTGGGAAATGAGCGGCGTATTGATGCTGTACCTGCTGCTGTGCGTCGGCAACTGGTCGATTACCTGCCTGATGGACGGCGAAGGGCGCCTCAAGGATATTGCCATCGCCATCGGCTATTCGCTCCTGCCGATGATTGTGTGCTACATCGCCGCAACCATTGTCAGCCAGTTCGTGGCGGAAAATGAGGAAGCGTTCTACGCCATCATCATCTTCCTCGGCACGGCGTATACCCTCATCATGGCGCTGATTGGCATCATGCAGGTGCACAACTACACGCTGGGCAAAACGCTGCTCACGCTCCTGCTGACGCTGGTGGCAGTGTTCATCATCATCTTCCTGATGATGCTGATTGCGAACTTCATCGGTCAGGTGTTCGGCTTTGTCAGGAGCATCTACACCGAACTGATTTTCCGAGTTTAAGCGGGGGGTGGAAAGATGAGCGAGCAAACGAAAATCAAGCACAGCCCCGCCGTGGAAGGCAAAAAGCATCACAAGGTACGTTGGATTGTGCTGGCGGTGCTGCTGGTGATTGTGGCGGCAGTGGCTGCGTGGTATCTGATTCGCTTCGAGTTTAACCGGGACTATCAGGCGTACATTGAAGCGCCCAAGGGCGCGGCAGCGCAGTCAGAACTGGCGGCGCTTACGGACGAAAACCCGAATGTCGCCGCGCCTTTCCAGCTGTTTGCGGAAAACGACAACTTGAAGCTCTACGCGGATTTGGAGACGGCGAACGTCGCCATCTACGACAAGCGCAGCGGCGAAACGGTCTATTCCAACCCCGTGGACGCGGATGCGGACAAGGTGGCGAACAAGACCAACAAGAACTACTTGAAGAGCCAGTTCCTGCTGGACTACTACAACGCCGGTTTGACGAGCAGCACCTACGACAGCTACTCGATGAGCGTGGCGCTGGGCAACTTCCGCGCGGCGGCGATTGAGGACGGCATTGCCTTCATCTACGACGTGGGTGTGGACTCCATCCAGTACCTGACGCCGTCTTACCTGCCGACGGAGCGCTACGAGGGACTCTACGAGCAGCTGAGCGCACAGGCGAAGAAGGCGGCGGACATTGTGTACGAAAAGCGCGACGACGGCTACTGGATCAGCGCAACCGGTGCGAGCCGTACCCGCGAAATGGCGCGCGTCTCCAAGGAGTTTGTGGCGCTGGGCATGACAAAGGCGGAATACCTTGAAATGGAAGCGCTGGCGGGCAAGGAACAGGCGGAAACGCTGGGCTTCACCGTGACGCTGGAGTGGCATCTGGGCGAGGACAACGTGGAAGCCAAGCTGCCTGTGAGCGCGATTGAAGAGCGCGGCGGCGGCAAGGTCTACCGCATCCAGCTGCTGCCCTATATGGCGGCAGCGGGCAGCGACGAAAACGGCTACATGGTTGTGCCGAACGGTTCGGGCAGCCTGATTCGTTTCAACAACGGCAAAAACAGTGCCGCGGTGTACAGCCAGTACGTCTACGATATGGACTTGATTGACGGCGACTACACGCAGACGCAGACGATTCAGTCTGTGCGTCTGCCATTGTGGGGCGTGTGCCGCGAGAACACCAGCGTGCTGGCGACGATTGAAAACGGCGCTTCGCTGGCGGCTATCAGCGCGGATGTCGCGGGGCGCAACAACTCCTACAACAACGCGTTCGCCATGTTCACCCTGCGCGGGTCGGAGCTGCTGTCTCTCTTCGGCGCGGGCGAAACGGCGGAAATGCCCATCGTCGAGGACAACTACTACGGCGAAGATCTCGTCATCCGCTACACATTCCTGACGGCAGAGAACAAGGGGTACAGCGGTCTGGCGAACTACTACCGGGCGCGCCTGATTGCTGAGAACGTGCTTTCTCCGCTGGAAGAGACGGGCGACATTCCCTTCTACTACGATGTGATTGGCGGCGTGAAGGAAACGACCCACTTCATGGGCATTCAGTACCTGCACGTCCGTGCCATGACCACCTTCGATGAAGCGGTGGAAATTGCGCAGTCGCTGAATAAGGCGGGCATCAAGCATCAAGTGATGAACTTCCAAGGCTGGATGAACGGCGGCTACTACCACGATGTCGCGAACAACGTGTCCGTGCTGAGGCGGCTGGGCGGCAAAGATCGGCTGGAGAACCTGAACAGCGCAATAGCACGGCTGGGCGGTGAACTGTACGCCGACGTCGCGTTCCAGAAGGTGACGCAAATCTCCAAGCACTACATGGAGAATCAGGAGACGTCCCGTTATTACGGCGCGGGTTACATTGCGCAGTTCGGCGTGACGAATCCGGCATCCCTGCGGCGCACGTCCGCGCTGGGTTACAGCGAGAACATTTACAACCTGCTGTCCCCGAAGTTCCTGCCGTACTACGTCAGTGGGTTCCTGAACAGCACGAAGGATTATTCTCTGAACGGTTACTCCCTCCGCGACCTCGGCTGTGAGCTGCACGCGGACAAGCGCCGCACGGAGCTGATTAACCGCGAACAGGCGCTGATGATTGTCGAAAGCCAGCTGCAGTCGATTGCGGACAGCGGCAAGAAAGTCATGGTGTCCGGCGGCAACCTCTACGCCCTGAACGGTGTCAAGCACGTCATTGACGCGCCCATGACCGCGACGGAGTACGTCATTGTGGATGAAACGATTCCGCTTTACGAGATGATTCTGCATGGCTGTGTGGATTACACCGGTCAGGCGCTGAACACTATCGTGAGCGACGATTGGCAGGCGAAGCTGCTGAAAATGGTGGAATACGGCGCGTCCCCGCGCTACACCTTTACGGCGCAGCAAGCATCCGACATGAAGTACACGGCGCTGAACAGACTCTACGCCACGACTGTGGCCAACTGGACGGATACCGCGGCGGAACAGTACGCGTACCTGAACGCGGCGCTCGCCTCCGTCAGCGGCGCGCAGATGGTGAAGCACACGATTCTCTCCGATACGCTGCGCAGCGTCGAGTACGACAACGGCGTGACCATCTACATCAACTACGGCAGTCAGGATGCGCAGGCGGGCGGCAGTACTGTTCCCGCGAAGGCGTATCTGGTCACAGGAGGTGCAAACGAATGAAAAAGCTGCATATCTCCATGGCGGGGAAGCGCGCCGTTAACGGCTATCTTTTCATTCTGCCGTGGCTGCTGGGCTTTCTGCTGTTCTATGTGCGCAGCCTGTACATGACGGTGGAGTTCTCCCTGAGCGACCTGACCGTGCTGAGTACGGGCGGCTACAATCTGGAATTCGTGGGGCTGAAGAACTACTATGAGGCGTTCTTCTCCCACGCGTCCTTCAAGCAGACGCTGACGACCTCCATCGGCAACATGGTCATCGACGTGCCGCTGATTATCTTCTTCTCCCTGTTCGTCGCCATGATGCTCAACCGCAAAATGAAGTGCCGCGGACTGGTTCGCGCCATCTTCTTCCTGCCGGTGCTGCTGGGGGCGGAAGCGGTCAGCAATGCGCTGTCGCTGGCGGCGCAGATGATGGCGGGGGGTCTGAGCGGCACGAGCGCGGACATGGCGGCGGCGTCGGCATCCTCCGGCACGATGAACATGGATTACCTCATCGACCTGTTCGCGCAGCTTGCCCTGCCGGACGTGGTACTGGATTACATCGTCGGCGCGGTCAGCCGCATCAGCGATATCATTCAGGCTTCCGGCGTGCAGATTGTGCTGTTCATCGCGGGCTTGCAGTCCATTCCTTCCTCGCTCTACGAAGTGGCGAAGATTGAGGGCGCGACGGGCTACGAAACGTTCTGGAAAGTCACGTTCCCGATGGTGATGCCGCACATCATCACCTGCACGATTTACACCATCGTCGATGCGTTCAGCAAATCCGAGGTGGTCAAGCTGGCATACAGCACGGCGTTCACCGAGAGCCGGTACGGGCTGTCCTCCGCGTTCAGCGTGGTTTCGACGCTCATCACCTGCGCCCTGCTGGGAGCCGTGGTGTACTTCATCGGCAAGCGCACCTTCTACTACAATTAAGGCGAAGGAGAGTGAAAAGCAATGGAAAAATGGCGCGCATTTCGCAATTCTCCCCGCTATGAGGATGCCAAGGGCGGCGTGGTCAAAAAAGGCAAGAACCTGCTGATGACGATTTTGCAAATTATCCTCATCGTCGGTATCTCCTACGTCATCCTGTCGCCGGTCATCGGCATTGTCGCCCAGTCCTTCTTCTCCGACGCGGACTCGGCGAACCCGATGGTCTACACCATCCCGATTGAAGGCACGCTGGAGCGCTACACGACGGTCATCACGCAGATGGACTATTTCCGCACGCTCGGCAACACGCTGATTTACACCATCGCGCTGACGCTGATTCAGGTGCTGATTTGCTCGATGGTCGGCTATGGCTTCGCGCGGTTCGACTTCCCGCTGAAAAAGCTGCTTTTCGGCTGTGTTGTGCTGATGATTGTCATCCCGAATCATACCATCATGCTGCCGCAGTATATGACGTTCCGCAGCATGGGCTTGATGAGCGAGGCAACCCCGATGTATATCCTGACGCTCTTCGGCACAGGGCTTCGCGCGGGTTTGTTCATCTACATTTTCAACCAGTTCTTCCGCGGTCTGCCCAAGGAAATCGAGGAAGCGGCGTTTGTTGACGGCGCGGGAACGTGGTACACCTATTTCCGCATCATGCTCGTCAACGCCATGCCTGCTGTCATCACGGTGACGGTGTTCTCGCTGGTCTGGCAGTACACGGACTCCTTCTACAGCCAGCTGTTCCGCATTCCGACGGACATGCTGCTGGCGAAGCGCCTGTCCACACTGCAGAACAACATCTCCGCGAACCTCAAAATCATGAACGTCCGCATCCAGCGGCTGTATGTTGACGCCGGCGTTGTGCTGACAATTCTGCCGCTGCTGGTTTTGTATCTGCTGCTCCAGCGCCGCTTCATTGAGGGCGTTGAGCGGTCGGGCATCGTAGGCTAACGGCGTTAAGTAAAATCAGGATTACGGCGAACCTTCCGAAAACCGAATAAAAACGACAAAATTCGCCCATAAAGCCGGTCAACAGCAGTGCAAACGCGAACGCACTTGCTTGAAACTGTGCTTTATGGGCGAATTGATTCCCTCGAAAACATTTTCCGACGAAATTTTCGCAAAAACAGTTGAGAAAATTTGCTGAAACAGCTGATTTATCGGTTGACTAACGGTATAGTTTTGTGATATGATAAAGCAGAACGGAAATGGGAAATCTGGTGCAAAAATCGCCGGTATGACGGCACGGGTTTCCTGCTTCCCCGACGGCATGTCCGCCGGCAACGTTGCAATGGTTACACCAAGGAACCAAGTTCTGGGAAGGAACATGTTTAAGGAGGTCATCCAAGTGAAGAAGGTTGTTTCTGTTCTGCTGGCTGCGGGCATCATCGCGACGACGGGTGCGTTCGCAGAGAACGTCGGCGTGTCGAGCCCGGCTGCGTCGCCTGTGGCGTCTCCCGTGGCGGGTGCTATCAGCAGCATCATTGACTTTGCCGACGGCAACTTCGGCTTTCTGGGGATGGACACGACGCTGGGCAATGCCGATGCGAGCGAGCTGAGCGTTGTGGACTACAACGGCGG
>OIEM01000782.1_pt1 | contig 14761 bp, 9 predicted proteins | sample 1581761 | NCBI WGS metagenome assembly OIEM01 (sample SAMN01760978, study PRJEB22395) | human gut metagenome | reverse complement strand
CCGGCGGATACGGCAGCGGCGATATTGTCAGCGGCGTTTCTCTTGAACTAAAAAGCGGCGAGATATTGTCCGTTGCGGGAAAAAACGGCTGCGGAAAAACAACTCTGCTGCGCTGCCTGTGCGGGATAATAAAGCCCTCTTCGGGGCATATCGAGATAGAGGGCGAGGACATCTCACCGCTTATGGACAAAAACAGGCGTGAGCTTGCCAAAAAGATAGCTCTTTTCTCTCAGACCTCCGCAGAGGGAGCATTCGGGTCATACACCGTTTTCGATACAGTAATGATGGGCCGATACCCCTATATGACAGGCGCATTCGCCTCTCCCGATGCGGAAGATGTGCGGATAGTAAAGGAATGTATGGAGAAAACCAGGATATCAAACCTGTCATCACGGTATATCGGCGAGCTTTCGGGCGGTCAGCTCCAAAGGGTGTTTCTGGCAAAGACCTTTGCCCAGCAGCCGAAAATAATATTGCTGGACGAGCCTGCAAACCATATCGACCTTTCGGGCCAGCCTGAGCTTATAGCGCTTATGCGTGACTGGACAGCCTCGGGAGGAGCAGCAGTGGCAGTTTTCCATGACCTGAGCCTTTGTGCTGCCGCATCGGACAGAATGATGCTTATGGACGGCGGAAAAAAGATAGCGGATGGCAGCTGTCGGGACATTTGCAGGAGCGATAAAATATCACAGATATACGGCTTTGATGTGCCGTCATATATGAAAAAAATGCTTTCATTCTGGTCGGAATGAAAGCATTTTTTTATTCTTCTTCCTTTACATAAAAAAGCTTTGCTATAAGCGAGTTCAGCGCCGCTTCATCGGGATAAAACTCCATAAATTCTTCTCCCACCACGGCTTCACCCTCCATGGCATATATCTCGCCCAGCTCATACTCCCCTGCCTTTTTCGACAGCTCCTGGAGCTTGCTGACGGTGCAGTCGGAGATCATATAGCCTGCAAGACTTGTCATAACATCAGCGGAAAAGCTGTCATCGCCGTCTAAAAGCTGGCGTGCCTTGCTAAAGAAAGCGTCCATATATTCACGCTGCCTTGCCATTCGTGACAGGTTGCTGTTGTCGCCAACGCCTATTCTTCCACGGACATAGTGGAGAGCCTGCTCGCCTTTTAGCGTAACAGTCTCGCCCTTTATGAGAGTAGGGTCATAGTCGCCGAAATCATCAAGGACAGTTACCTCAATACCGCCCACCAGATCGTTCAGCACAGGCACAGCGTCCATTGTGACGGACATATAGTGATCCACCTTTATGCCGTCCAGCAGTCCCGAAACAGCCTCTGACGTGTTAAGACAGCTCTGCTCCCTGCCGTTGCCGTAGGTATGGGCAAGGGCTATCTGCTCGGTAACAGTGTTTATCCTTTGTCCCGCAACGCCCAGAACACCAACCTTGACCATAGTGTCACGGTTTATCTGGATTATGTTGCAGGTCTTTTGCTCATCGTCCAGCACCAGCAGCAGGAGCATATCCGCCTGCTGGTCATTGTCGTATGAGGTGTCATCAATATCGCTCTCAAACTTGTCAAGACCCATTATAAGGAAAGTCTGGATATTCTTGTTGAGAACATATTTTTCCCCGTCCACGGTGATATTTGCAGTAGTTCCCGCAGTGTTCTCCCCAACAAAAGTGCCTTGGCGCTTTTCCCATAAATTCAGGATCACCAAGGCAGCAATAAAGATCAGTACACACACGAGAACCACGGCCGCATACTTCCGTATGCGTGACTTATCGGATTCTCTTGTTTTATTCATAATAATTTATCGGGCTGAAATTATTCAGCGTCTTCCTCTGTAGTGTCGATAACGATAGCATAAGCAGCAGCCTTCTTGGTCTTGAATACCAGCTTGCCGTTAGCATTTACCTTAGCGTCCTTTACAACGCTCCACTGGCCGTTGGAGTAGCAGAGAAGTGCAACGAACTTGTCAAGGTTGGGAGCCTTTACTCTTACTCTTGTGCCGCTCTTCTTGTCCTTGGGAAGTACGGAATAGAAGATATCGCTTACAGCGAGATCGGAAACGTCAAGACCCTGCTCTTCAGCAATATCGGCAATATCCTCGGTAAGCTCGGTAAGGTCGGTGTGCTTCTTTACATCATTGTAGCACTTTATAAACTCTCTCCTCTGCTTTGCAGTAAGAGCGGAACGCTTGGAATAACCGTAAGCCTTGTACTTGTCCTGTTCCTCGGTGTTGGCAGCAGTGCTGCCCTGCTCATCGTCCTTTGTGGAGGTAGATGGAGTAGTTGTGCCTGCGGTTGCGGAGCCTGATGTTGAAGTATCAGCCTCGGGACCGTGATGTGAAGGGCTGTAAACAATTTCGCCGTTAGCGGCAAATGCGCTTGCGGAGCATACGAAGGTTGCGGCAACAGCCATAACAAATGCTAATATCTTTTTAGTTTTCATCGTTCATTTTCCTTTCTGTATTTCATTTTTATGTAAGTTAAGAGTCTCAGAGACCAAGCAGGGCATTTCCCGTTTCGGTAATGCGCTCGACATAAGACCTGCCAAGCTTTTTCTCTATATGCTCATATGCGCTGCCGATAGCAGGAGGGCGGTCGGTAAGATTGTGGCAGTCCGACCCCAGCAGATGTATAAAACCGCTGCGGAGCAGGCGCATTGCCTTTCCTCTTGTTACCACGCTGTTGAAAAACGAAGCGTTGGACTGTATCACAACTCCGTTTTCAATGAGCCTCCATATATTTTCCTTTTTCTGCCTTGGGAGAGGGCGCTCGATGTGAGCTATGACCACCGTTATCCCCGAGCAGGAAATGTTAAGGACCTCGCTTATCATATACTCGCTCCATGCTGACAAGGGCATTTCCAGCAGCAATGTGCTGCTGTCCCCGATGCAAAGGGAGTCAAGGCCTTCAAGTGAGCTGATGCCCGAATAATAGGCAACCTCTGCTCCCAGAAGTATCTTTGGGGCTTTAGGCGTATTTTCCAGCGCTTCCGCCAGACTTTCGTAAGCCCTCTGCCGCCTTGACAAAAACTTCTCCACGGACACCCTGTCGGCGTAAAAATGGGGAGTTGCCGCCACGATATCAATGCCCTGATCTATGAGCATATCTATAAGCCCCAAGCTCATTCGGAGATTTTTGCTGCCGTCGTCAATGCCGGGAAGTATATGACTGTGAATATCTATCATTCTTATCAGCTTTCAGTAACGGTCTCAGCGCCGGGAAGCTCCTCGCTCTCAGGCTGCTGATAATAGTAGGTTTTATATTTGCCGTATTTGCTGTATTTACCGTAGGCTGCCTTTTCGTCCTTGGCATTGTTCATAACGCAGCCAAGCACGTTTACGTTTGAGAGCTTCAGCTGCCTTACGCAGTTATCAAGCTCACGCTTTTCAACATATTCCTCACGGACAACAAGTATCATGCCCGATATAAGCTTTGATATTGCAAGAGCATCTGTTACCACATTTACGGGAGGCAGGTCAATGATTATGTAGTCGAACCTGTCTGCCATCATGTGCAGCATTTTCTCCATCTTTGCGGAGCCAAGCAGCTCAGAGGGGTTGGGAGGGATATTTCCCGACATCATGACGTACCAGTTTTCGTGTATATTGGTCTTATACACCTTGGTATCGCCGCCCTGGAGGAAATCCGTAAGTCCCGGCTGATTCTTGTATCCCAGCTTCTTTGCGATACTGGGGAGACGAAGGTCGCCGTCTATGAGCAGTACAGTCTTTCCGTCCTCTGCAAGAGCATAGGCAAGATTTATAGCAGTCGTGCTCTTTCCCTCGCCTCTTACCGAGCTTGTAACGCCGATTATGGGGCATTTCAGGTCATCGGGAAGGACAAAGTTAAGATTTGTACGCAGCATCTTGTACTGTTCCTTGGCAACAAAGCTAAGGTTCTGGTGCAGCGTTTTTTTATCGGTAACAGCAAGCTGGTGCTTTTTTGTTTTCGCCATTATTTTATATTACCCGCCTTATCCATTCATTTTCACATCGAAGCCTTACTTGCCGTAAGAAGCATAGTAGCCGTATTTGCTCTTGCCCGAGCCCGAATCCACCAGATCGGGTACCTTTGCAAGCACGGGGAAGCCATAGGTCTGGAGAACATAATCCTCATCGTGGATAGTGTTGTCCATAATGGCAAGCAGAACGATTATGAATATGGAGACCGCAGCACCTATGAACATACCCATTGCGGTATATTTTGTAATGCTGGGAGATACCTTCTGAAGATCGGGAACACCTGCATCAACAACTTCCATTGAGGTTCCGTTGATAATAACGGAAATTCTCTTGGGAAGCACCTCTGCAATGCAGTTGACTATCTTTGCAGCCTCGTAAGGGTCAGTGGAAGTGACCTTTACGCTCATGATCTCGGTGTTGTTTACAGGGCCTGCCTCGATCATCTGACTGAGCTCCTCATATGTATAGGGCACCTGAGACCTTTCAATGACCTCTTCAAGAGTGGTGCGGTTGTTGAGGATAATGGTGTAGGTCTTTACAAGGCTCTGGGCAGCAGTTATCTCGGAGGAGCTGATGCTGAAGCTTGTATTGCCCACGCTGATGGAGCTGTTGTTTACATAAAGAAGTATTGACGAAGAATACTTGGGCTGGATTATGAAAGCCGAGTAGGCAAAGCCTATAGCCGCCGCTGCAATAGTTGCCAGCACAACTAACCAAGCTCTGTGCCAGACGCACTTTGCAAGGTACAGCAGGTCGATCACATAATAATCGTTATCCGTTGCTTTATCGGTCATGGAAATTACAATTCTCCTTTTGATTGACGTATAATGCTGTCCACACAATACAGTCTGCACGTAATGTTCAGATTTAGTATAACATATTATTAACAAAAAATCAAGCTACATCGACAAAAATAATGACTGCAATTTTGCTGATTTTCAGGTCTCGCCAATAAAAAATCTATATTTTTTCAACAAAAGAGCATTTACGAAGCATTATCGTCCGATCTTCTGCCACATTCCGCTTAACGGAAACGAGACAGCTCCGCCTTCCATATTGAAAGTTGACATTCAAAGATAAGCTCTTGTTTAATAACGCCGCTTATCGCAATGATTATAGCACATCACAGCTTTAATGTCAAGTTTCCTTAGCATTCATCTGTTGACATTTTTCACAAACTTTTGCCTTTGGGAAGCCAAGCGCACCGTAACTGCATTACGCCTCGTAGCCCTTGCTGCGGATAACGTTAATAACACTGTCAACATATCTGCGGCAGATGTCCTCATCGGCGGCTTCCACCATTACACGCACCAGAGGCTCTGTTCCCGATTCACGGACAAGTATGCGTCCGCTCTCGCCAAGCTCCTGCGCCACAGCCTTGACCGCAGCCTGAACATCGCCGTCCTGCTGGGCAGCCTTTTTATCGGTAACACGGATATTTTCCAGCACCTGGGGATATATCTTCAAAGGCTCCGCAAGCTCGCTCATCTTTTTCTTCTTTGCCATCATAACTTCCATCATTTTGAGGCTGGTAAGGATACCGTCGCCTGTGGAAGCATACTTGGAGAAGATGATGTGTCCGCTCTGCTCGCCACCTATTCGGCAGCTGTTCTTGGTCATATATTCATACACGTACTTGTCGCCAACGGCAGTCTTTGCGTATCCGATGCCCAGCTCATCAAATGCCTTGTACAGACCGAAGTTGGACATTACAGTAGTAACGACAGTATTGTTGAGCAGCTTGCCACGTTCTTTCATGTATGCGCCGTATATGTAAAGAATGTGGTCGCCCGAGATAACATTTCCCTTTTCATCAACGCACAGGCAGCGGTCAGCATCGCCGTCGTAAGCAAAGCCCACGTCAAGACCGTTTTCCACCACATATTTGCAAAGTCCCTCAATGTGTGTGGAGCCTGCGTTCATGTTGATATTGGTGCCGTCGGGGGAAGCGTTTATAACATAAGTCTTTGCGCCCAGAGCGTCAAAGACGGATTTTGCAATGTTCCACGAGCTGCCGTTTGCGCAGTCAAGTCCCACCTTCATGCCCCTGAAAGAGTACATTCCGAGGGAAATAAGGTAGCCCACATAGCGGTTTCTGCCCGAAATGTAGTCAACAGTGCAGCCAATGTGCTCACGGTGGGCAAAGGGAACTTCCTCCCACTTCTGTCCGAACACTTCAAGCTTGCCGTCGATGTAATCCTCAACGAGAGAAATGGTCTCCTCGTCCATTTTCTCGCCGTTTCCGTTGATAAGCTTTATGCCATTGTCATAGTATGGGTTGTGACTGGCGGATATCATAATGCCGCAGTCAAACTCATCAACCCTTGCAATATATGCAACAGATGGGGTGGTGGTAACATGGAGCAGATATGCGTCCGCTCCCGAAGCGGTAAGTCCGCCGACGATGGAATATTCAAACATATAGCTTGAACGGCGTGTGTCCTTGCCGATAACTATTTTTGCAGGGGTATCATCGCCCTTCTGCCTTTTAAGCTCGCCGTAATACCAGCCCAGAAAACGACCTACCTTGTAGGCATGGTCTGCCGTAAGGTTCTCGTTTGCTTCTCCTCTGAAGCCGTCTGTTCCGAAATATCTGCCCATTTTCTTTACCTCTCTCATTCTACAGTATTGCCCTGATCATATCAGCTCAGCAATAAAATCCAGTGTAAACATATCACAATTTTAACCCAATTAAACGTTTATGTCAATAGGGTGAGGGTGATTATTCACACTTCGCCTCTATAAATATAGTTATCCCACACCGGATATATGTAAATATTCTTCCGAAAACGAAAAAGATCCCCGCCGAAGCAGGGATCTTGAAGCATAACAAATATCATTCAGCCTTTTCAGTCTCGGAAATATCTCCCTTGAGAAGCTTTCTTGTCTGAGGAACCTTGAAAAGCACATATGCGCCGATGCCTGTGAAGATCATCTCGGGGAGCATATATGAGCCGTTGTAAAGCAGGCTGTAGAGAACTGTATTGTCGGTGGAGAAGCCGTTCCACAGCTCGCCGTAGGAGTGCCAGATAACAACGCCGCTGAGGAAGTGGAACAAAAATCTGATGAACACTGCCAGAATAGTTCCGCCCAGCCAGCCTGCTGCGCCCTTGTTTCTGAAAATGCCCGCAATGCCGAGAGAAGTGTATGCGAGAACATAGTCAAGCAGAATGCAGGCAATGAGCATTACAGGAGTAAGTCCCCAACCGAAAAGTCCGTCGGTGATGCCCTGAAAAAGCTGGAACAGCGAGAACACGAAGGAAGCCGCAAAGCCTGCCTTTAAGCCCCTCTTGATGCTGTAAACAGCGATGGGGAGCATGGAGAGCAGTGTGATGGAGCCGCCCCACGGAAGTCTGTACACACGGATAAAGCTGAGAACAGCCGCCAGAGCGACCATTACAGCACCTTCGACCAATACCTGTACCTTTGAGTTTTTCATTTTTCTTTTTTCCTTTCGGATATGTATTTTGCGATACGATATGCACAAGCAAACAATATGTATTCATAAAACAAATGAAAACATAAAAAAGCGCACGCCAATAGGCATACGCATAAAACCGAGCATATTTCCCTACGTTGGCATTACCCATATCAGGTTCGGTCAGGGCATCAATTTGCCCTATCTCAGCCGAAAAACATTCGGCACCCGTATCTCAATGTATATCATTATATAACAAACGCTCCTGCAATGCAAGAGCGTATTGTTATGTTAATGTGAATTTTTACATTATATTTCGTTGTGGCTGTAAGGTGCAATGAATATCAGTCAACCAGCTCGGGGTCGAAGGATTCCTTCCAGGGGAGGCCCCACTTGTTGAGAGCGTCCATAAAGGGATCGGGATCGAACTCCTCAACGTTATAAACGCCCGGCTTCTTCCACTTGCCGGTCATTACCATCATAGCGCCGATCATAGCGGGAACGCCTGTGGTGTAGGAGATAGCCTGTGAGCCTACCTCAGCATAGCACTCCTCGTGAACGCACACGTTGTAAACGTAATACTTGACGGGCTTGCCGTCCTTTTTGCCCTGCATTATGCAGCCGATGTTGGTCTTGCCCTTGGTTCTGGGGCCGAGGCTTGCGGGGTCGGGAAGCACTGCCTTTAAGAACTGGAGAGGAACTATCTCCATGCCGTTGTAGTTGATAGGCTCGATAGAGGTCATGCCCACGTCCTCAAGGCACTTGAGATGTGTAAGATAGGACTGACCGAAGGTCATGAAGAAACGTATCCTCTTTATGCCCTTGATGTTAAGCGCCAGTGACTCCAGCTCCTCGTGGTGAAGCAGGTACATATCCTTTTCGCCTATTTCGGGGAAGTTATATACACGCTTTATCTCCATAGGCTCGGTCTCAACCCACTTGCCGTCCTCGATATAAGAGCCCTTGGCGCTTACCTCACGGATATTTATCTCGGGGTTGAAGTTTGTGGCAAAGGGATATCCGTGGTCGCCTGCATTGCAGTCAAGGATATCAATGTAGTTTATTTCGTCAAAATAGTGCTTCTGAGCATATGCGCAGAAAACGCCTGTAACGCCGGGGTCAAATCCGCAGCCCAGCAGAGCGGTGATGCCTGCCTTTTCAAATCTCTCACGGTATGCCCACTGCCATGAATACTCGAACTTGGCGGTGTCCTCAGGCTCGTAGTTTGCGGTGTCAACGTAATCCACACGGCACTCCAGGCAAGCGTCCATTATGGTAAGATCCTGATAAGGAAGCGCAACATTTATGCAGATATCGGGCTTGAAATCCTTCATAAGAGCGACCAGCTCCTGAACATTGTCCGCATTGACCTGAGCTGTGCTTATTTTTGTCTTTGTTTTTCCCTCAAGCTTTGCCTTAACAGCGTCGCACTTGGATTTTGTGCGGGAGGCGATCATAATTTCCTCAAAAACGTCGGAATTCTGGCAGCACTTGTGGATAACAACGCTTGCCACGCCGCCGCAGCCGATAATAAGAGCTTTTCCCATAGCTTTAAAACCTCCGATTGATAAACTTGGACTGCAAAAGTCCGCTGAAAATATAATACCACATTTTATATGAATTTGCAAATGTTTTTTGGTGAAATGCGTGGGATATTTAAGAGCGGAGATATCGGGTGTATAATATAATATATTTTAAGTCAAAGCAAATAAAATCGACGAGCATTTTGCAGCAGGCGAAAATACTGAAAATTCGCTCAAACCCAGATATCATCGCAAGCATTAAGATCTCTTAACGAAATTTTACCGATAAAAAGTGTAAAAGCAGTTATTTAATATTGTACAAACGATTAAATATAAGATATAATTTTGTGTAATTTATCAATATTCAAAAATGTAATTTTATGGTATTATGTGTATAATAGCATTTATAAACTATAAATATGTAAGGGAGGAATTTTATGAAAAAAACAGCTTTTTTGAGAACTGCCTTTTTGGCGCTGGCGTTCTGTATGGCGTTTGTGCTGATACCGAACAGCAATGCAAGCGTATCGGCAAGCGAAATGCCGTCAGGGCACACCTGCGACGGCGTTACTTATGACATACCCCTTGACAGCAGCTTCACAGGCGGCACTCTTGCTTCGGGCAATTATTATCTGACAGAGGGTATTACGCTAGCAAAAAAAATTGAGATCAATGCAGACTCCAATGTCAAGATATGCCTTAATGGTAATAGTATCAATACTGAAGATGTTACAGGATACGGCTATACAATAAATAACTACGGCACACTGACCCTTAATAACTGTGACACCGCAAATGGTATAATAAATACATACTCATTCACTTTTTTGTGTTATAACAACTCTGTACTTTATGGAAATGCAGCGATCTACTCACCGATGGACGTAAAGGGCAGAAGCAAAATAAGCGGCTGTACATTAAATAATGCTATTTCATGCACAGCTAATTCAGAGATAACAGGCGGCACTTTTTTAGATAAAACATACATCCATAACTCTGCGGTTATCTCAGGCGGCACCTTTAACCAAGAGGTTAAAGTCTTTGATTCCGGCGTTATCACAGGTGGCTACTTCAGCAAAGCAATATTCGCATATCCAAATCACGAAAATTTCATCAAGGGCGGTTATTTCAAAACAAAGCCCGATGACAGCTATATCGCTGACGGATATGTCATAACAGATTCAGGCGATACCAATTACCCCTACAGAGTAGTAATGCCCCACACCTGTAACGGAGTTACATATGATAAGCCTCTTGACAGCTCCTTCACAGGCGGCGACCTTACCTCGGGCAATTATTATCTGACAGAGGATATCACACTTGCAAGCATAATTCAAATCAATGCAGGCTCCGATGTCAAGATATGCCTTAACGGAAAGAGCATTTCGGGACATTATGTGGAAAACCGTGGCACACTGACCCTTAATAACTGCAATGCTGCAAATGGAAAGCTTAATAACTATTATTGTGGTTATGGTAACTCTGTACTGTACGGAAATGCTGTGATAAGCGGCACAAACATCTCACTTATAGACGGCAACAGCAGGATAAGCGGCTGTGTATTTGACAATTATATTCGCTTCCTGGACAACACATTGATAACAGGCGGCACCTTTAATCAAGGGGCTGAAACCTTTGATTCCTGCATTATCGCAGGCGGCTACTTCAGCGAAGCAATATCCGTATATAACCCTAACGAAAAATTCATCAAGGGTGGTTATTTCAAAACAAAGCCTTATCACGGATATATCGCTGACGGATATGTCATAACAGATTCAGGCGATACCAATTACCCCTACAGAGTAGTAATGCCCCACACCTGTAACGGAGTTACATATGATAAGCCTCTTGACAGTTCATTTAAGGGCGGATATCTTGCTTCGGGCAATTATTATCTGACAGAGGATATCGACCTTACAGACACAATAAAAATTGCAGCAGGCTCCGATGTCAAGATATGCCTTAATGGAAAAAATATTTCAGGATATAATGTGGAAAACCGTGGCACACTGACCCTTAATAACTGCAATGCTGCAAACGGAAAGCTTAATAACTATTATCACGGTTATAATGACTCTGTACTGTACGGAAATGCTGTGATAAACACTACAGTCTTCTCGAGTACAGAAGGTACCAGCAAGATAAGCGGCTGTATATTTGACCATAAATTTGTCTGCGCGGAAAATTCAGAGATAACAGGAGGTACCTTTAATCAAATGGTAGTCGTCCACGATCATGGCGTTATCACAGGCGGCTACTTTGGCGGAACTGTTGCAAACGGAACAGTCGGCAAATTCATCAAGGGCGGTTATTTCAAAACCAAGCCCGATGACAATCTCATCGCTGACGGGTATGCAATAACAGCTTCGGGCAACAGCAATTACCCTTACAAGGTCGTTGCTACTCACTCCTGCAACGGCGTTACCTATGATAAGCCCCTTGACAGTTCATTCAAGGGCGGCACTCTTGCTTCGGGCAATTATTATCTGACAGAGGATATCGACCTTACAGACACAATTAAAATTGCAGCAGGCTCCGATGTCAAGATATGCCTTAACGGAAAGAGCATTTCAGAATATTATGTGAACAACTATGGCACACTGACCCTTAATAACTGCAATGCTGCAAACGGAAAGGTGAATACCTATTATAACGGTTATAATAACTCTGTACTGTACGGAAATGCTGTGATAAACAATACAATCTTCTCAAGTACAGAAGGTACCAGCAAGATAAGCGGATGTATATTTGACCATAAATTTGTCTGCATGGAAAATTCAGAGATAACAGGAGGTACCTTTAATCAAATAGTAGCCGTCCACGATCATGGCGTTATCACAGGCGGATACTTTGGCGGAACTGTTGCGAGCGGAACAGTCGACGACAAATTCATCAAAGGCGGTTATTTCAAAACCAAGCCCAATGACAATTTCATCGCTGACGGATATATCATAACAGCTTCGGGCAACAGCAATTACCCTTACAAGGTCGTTGCAACACACACCTGCAACGGCGTTACATATGATAAGCCTCTTGACAGTTCATTCACAGGCGGAGCCCTTGCTTCGGGTAATTACTATCTGACAGAGGATATCACACTTGCAAGCGACATCGAAATCAATACAGGCTCCGATGTCAAGATATGCCTTAACGGCAAGAATTTCGCATTATCAAATTATGTGATTAGCTACGGCACGCTTACCCTTAATAATTGTGATGCAAAAAGCGGAAAGTTAATTCTCAGCCGTTACTATTACGGCTTTAGCAACTCTGTCCTGTACGGAAATGCAGTGATAAGCAGCTCATACGCATCAAATATATCTTATAACGGCAAGGTAAGCGGCTGTGTATTTGATAATGAAGTTCGCTGCAACGACAATTCAATGATAACAGGCGGTACTTTTAACAAAGAAGTTGAATTTCATGGTAACAGCACAGTCACAGGCGGCTACTTTGGCGGAACAGTTAAGGGCGGATCCGGTCACACCAAATTCATCAAGGGCGGTTATTTCAAAACCAAGCCCGATGACAGCCTTATCGCTGACGGATATGCAATAACGGCTTCGGGCAACACAAATTACCCTTACAAGGTCGTAGTTGCCCACATCTGCAACGGCGTTACCTATAGCAACCGCCTTGACAACACATTCACAGGCGGCACCCTTGCTTCGGGCAACTATTATCTCACCGAAAACCTCACCCTTACAAGCGAAATTCGGGTAGATAGAAACAGCATCGTCAAGATATGCCTCAACGGTCACAGCATTACCCAGACCGCAAACGCAGGCATATTCGCAAACAACGGAAACCTTGATGTCATCGACTGCATGGCAGCGGGAAAGCTTTCGGGCGGAAAGGGCTGCACTTCAACACAGGCAGGCGGCTGCATCTACAACAGCGGCACAATAACAATAAGCGGCATAACAATGGACGGAAACTCAGCTCCCCACGGCGGCGCTGTCAGCAACTACGGCGATATGCAGATAACAAACTGCACTATCACCAATAACTCCGCAAACAGCGACGGCGGCGGAATAAACAATGCAGGCTCTCTGACAGTTACAAACACAGAGATAACAGGCAACAACGCTGTGAACGGTGGCGGAATCTCGACTATCGGCAAGCTTACTCTTAACAATGTTACCGTTACAGGCAACACAGCAGATCACGGCAGCGGAATAAGAACTAACGCCTCTCCCGACGTTACTGTTTCAGGCGATATCATCATCAGGGATAACTCAGCAGGCAAATACCCCGATATGCTCCTTAACAGCAGCAAGCTGGCTGTTGATGCAAACGGACCGGGAGCAAATTCCTACATCAGCGTATCTGCTATCCCCGCTCCCACAAGTACCGCTCCCGTAAGCCTCACAGGCACAAACAACGCTGATTACAGCGGATATTTCCACACCGATAACCCCGACTACGCAATAATCAACGGCGAAAACAACACCGTAATGCTGGTAATGGGCGAATATACCGTCACCTTTGACGCAAACGGCCACGGAACCGCTCCCACTCAGCAGAAAACCACCTACGGCGGAAAGATAACCGAGCCTGCCGCTCCCACTGCTGAAAACTACTATTTCCAGGGCTGGTTCAAGGAAAGCACCTACGAGAACATGTGGGATTTCGACAGCGACATTGTTACCGCCAATATTACACTCTACGCAAAATGGTCCGACTGTGACCACAGCGGCAACACAAATACGCTTTCCTGCACAAATAACACTACCTGCTCCGTATGCGGCGGAACAGTTGCTCCCACAGGTCATACTCCCTCGGCAAGCTGGTCTAACGACAGCACCGACCATTGGAAGATATGCGAAAACCCATGGTGCGGCGAGATAATCGAGAAGTCCGCTCACACCTACGGCGGCTGGACTGTTACGATCCCCGCAACAGAGGAGCATGAGGGCGAACGTCAGCACACCTGCACAGAATGCGGATACACCGAGACAGAAATTATCTCCAAGGAAGCTCACGTCCATTCCTTCGGCAGCGAATGGAAGCATGACGGAACATACCACTGGCATGAATGTGACTGCGGCGAAAGAACCGACGTATCGGCTCACACTCCCGACGGCGGCAGAACTGCTCAGTCAGGCGGGATATACACAGGAACTCTCACCTACACCTGCACAGTATGCGGCAGCGTAACAGGCACAGAGAGGATAAAGGATAATAAGACCTACAATATTCCCGACTACACATTCGCTCCCCTTTACATCGAAACAGGCATAACCTACGAAAAGCTCCGCATCGGCGTTGAGACAGACGAAAGCTCCGTTACACTCAGCTGGAACAGCATAGGCGGAGCAAAGGGCTACAAGGTTTATGTCTATGACTCGGACGATGCACTTATCAGCGTTAAGAAGACAGACGAAACAACCATCACATTCAAAAAGCTCACCAACGGCGAGACATACAGATTTGTTGTAAAATACACCCTCAGCGGAAGAAGCTATCTCAGCAACTACTCCGATGAAGCAAAGGTGACTATCATGTACAAACCCTTTGTAAAGGTGTCTGCAGGGTTTGGAAGCGTAAAGCTCAGCTGGGAAGCAGTTGAGGGCGCAGAAAAGTATGCGGTTTACAAGATAAACGACGGCAGAGCGGTAAAGCTTACCGAGACCACAAAGCTTTCCGTAAGGATAAGCACTTCGGAAGAGGGCATTTACGGAGTTAAGGCATATGTTAACGGTAAATGGACAACGCTCACCACATCTGATCTGGTAAAGGCAAAGGCTGAATAAAAATCAAAAGGACTGTTGCGATCGCAGCAGTCCTTTTTGGTTGTGTAGCTAATAAAAAAGCCGACACAAATAACCCCTTATACTAAGCACCAATTAAAAACTATACAAAAAATTGAGCATAATCTTGCGTA
>OIEM01000769.1_pt1 | contig 14909 bp, 11 predicted proteins | sample 1581761 | NCBI WGS metagenome assembly OIEM01 (sample SAMN01760978, study PRJEB22395) | human gut metagenome | reverse complement strand
TGTCGAAGGATGGCTGACCATGTCCTGGCTCATAGCCATCTGCCGGCCAGAAACGGGAGCTGTCGGGAGTCAATACTTCATCCCCCAGTACCATGTTGCCGTTCTCATCCAGTCCGAACTCGAACTTGGTATCTGCGATAATGATTCCTTTGGTCAGTGCATAATCCGCACATTTTTTATAAATAGCGATGGTATAGTCACGAAGCTTGGCCGCATATTCTGCGCCCTTGCCGGGGAAACGCTTCTCCAGATATTCCACACTCTGCTCATAGGAGATATTCTCATCATGATCTCCGATCTCTGCCTTGGTGGAAGGGGTATAGATGGGCTCGGGAAGCTTATCTGCCTCCTTCAGACCTTCCGGAAGCTTGATACCGCATACGGTACCGTTCTTCTTGTAGCTTTCCCAGCCGCTTCCGGTAATGTATCCACGAACGATGCACTCGATGGGGAGCATGTTCAGCTTCTTGCACATCATGCTGTTGCCGTCGAATTTCGGCTGTCTGAAAAATTCTGGCATATCCTTAACATCAGCAGATACCATATGATTGGGAATCACATCCTCAGTCATATCAAACCAGAATTTCGACATCTGGGTCAATACAGTTCCTTTCTTTGTTACTGTGTTGTCCAAGATCACATCAAAGCAGCTGATACGGTCAGTTGCCACCATGATCAGGGTGTCTCCGTTGTCATAGATCTCACGAACTTTGCCTTCCTTGATCGGTTTCATTTCCTGTACGCTCATACCATCAGTCCTCGCATTCTTATGTTTTTCAGTCTTTTATTGAAACAGGTGTGGGCAAGATACACCCACACCTAATAGATAAACAGATTTGCGAAAAAAAATCAATATATTTTTACTGCAACTTTCCGATAAATTCCCGAACCCGGGCATTTTCCGTTGTAAAAAGTGCTTCGGGAGAACCTTCCTCCACGATCACACCCTGTTCCATGAAAATAATGCGGTCGGATACTTCTCTGGCAAACTGCATCTCATGGGTTACGATGATCATGGTCATATGTTCACTTGCCAGCTGTCTGATCACCTTTAATACTTCTGCCGTCAATTCCGGATCCAGTGCCGAGGTCGGCTCATCGAAGAACAGGATCCTGGGCTGCAGTGCCAGTGCCCTGGCTATGGATACTCTCTGCTGCTGTCCGCCGGACAGCTGGTAAGGGTAGGCATCTGCCTTATCCGACAGTCCCAACTGTGCTAAAAGCTTCTCCGCCCTCGCCACGGCTTCTGTGCGGCTTACCTTATCCACATGGATCGGCGCATCGATGATATTTTTCATCACCGTATAATGGGGAAAAAGGTTAAAATTCTGGAACACCAGTCCGAAACATTTCCGGATCTTATGCAATTCTGCCTTGGACGCATATTCGCACTGTATTCTGCCGTTTTTATCCGTTTTCTCCGAAGCTGCCTTCTGCCCTGAATAGATCAGCTCACCACCGTCCATTTTCTCCAGAAGCGTTGCACAGCGAAGCAATGTGGATTTGCCGGAACCGGAGGGGCCGATGATGGAGACAACTTCTCCTTCGTTAACCTTCAGGGATATATCCTTCAGCACCCCGTTGCCGTCAAAACTTTTTTTCACATGATTCATTTCCAAAAGGACCATATTTCCGCACTGCTCCTATCTGTAATAAGATGTCTTCTTCTCCAGATACTCCATGAAAGAAGCCACCACGAGATTGAAGATATAATAGAACACACCTGCTGCCAACAGGGGAAGCACACTGGTCTGTGCCGCTCCGATCTGCTTTGCCACCGTGAACATTTCCGCAATGGAAATGGTAAATGCCATGGATGTATCTTTGACCAGCGTAATGGTCTCATTGGTCACTGGCGGGAGAACCCGCTTCACCACCTGCGGCAGAATGATCTTCACGAAAGTCTGTGCCTTGCTGTAGCCCAGCACCTCCGCAGCCTCATACTGCCCCACCGGTATGGACTCAATGCCCGCACGGTAGATCTCTGCAAAATATGCCGCATAATTGATCACGAATGCCAGTATCACCGCCGGGAAACGATACCCCGTTCCCACCTGCATGCGGAATACATAAAAGGGGGCAAAATACACCACGATGATCTGTAACATCAGAGGGGTTCCTCTCATGATGGATATGTATATTTTGGAGATAATGCGGATCACCTTACATCCTGACATTCTTCCGAAGGCTACGGTCAGCCCCAGAGGAAGGGAAAACAAAAGGGTCAGTACAAATATTTCCACCGTTATCAGAAAGCCCTCTGCCAGTTGGGCACTCATGGTCAGCAAACTCATGAATTCTACTCCTTAACTATCCTTAGTTGATTATTTACCGAGACATACGCTGTCGGTCAGTCCCCATTTTTCAGCGATCTGTGCGAAGGTACCATCCGTTGCCATTTCGTCCAGTGTCTTCTGTACGGTATCTCTCAGTTCATCATTACCCTTCAGGAAACCTACTGCATACTGCTCTACAGCCAGCTTGTTGTCCTCGCCCTGCAGCATAACGAATTTTCCTTCTTCTCTCTGCGCAATCTGATACTGTGCCACACCGATATCAATGGCTACGGCATCTACCGCACCCTGCTCCAGATCCATGAAAGCGGTATTGTAGTCCGCATATTCGATCAGCTGGGAGAAGGAATCACGCAGTGCAATGTTGTCTGCATTTTCTTCATCGTTCAGAGCAGCCAGCGCAGAGGAATCCTTCTGTACTGCTACCACCTTGCCTGCCAGTTCTTCCTTGTTCTGTACACCGGAAGCAGACGCTACGACGAATACCTGACTGTTGTCGATATAGGGCTCTGTCCAGGTGTAGGCATCTTCTCTGCCGTTCATGGTGAAACCGTTCCAGATACAGTCAATGGCTCCGGAAGAAAGCTCCATATCCTTAGCATCCCAGTCGATAGGCTGCTTTACCAGCTCCCAACCCTGTCTCTTGCATACTTCTGCTGCCAGATCCAGGTCAAAGCCTACATATTCTCCACTGTCATCACGATATCCGTAAGGGGGAAATTCCGCATCGAAACCTACGGTAAATGTTTTCTCAGATCCTTTAGAACCACAGCCGGTAAGAACACCTGCTGCCATGCTGATTGCCAGTAATGCCACTAATACTCTTTTCATAATGCATCCTCCCGTTCTGCCACTCACTGTTGGCCGCGTCGTATACTTTAGCATGGTAAATTGCTAACACGGTGTCATAGTAACACAACGAGAGGTGTCTTGTCAATTCTTTATCGGTCGTACCGCTCCACCATGGCCAGGATCTCCTGGGCATATTTCGGATAGGTGGCTGCGATGTCTTTTACTTCGTTTCTTGCACTCTCCGCTACTTCCTGATTGTAGTCCATCTGTTTACGGAGCACCTGTCTTCTCTGGATCAGTTCGTGACGGATTTCCACCATTTCCCGCTTGTCCAAAAGCGCAGCTGTCTGGCTGATCCAGCGCTCCGGCATCTGCACACGGTAACCGGCCAACTGCTGTACCAGCTGCTTCTGGTAGTACTCGATCTTAGCTTCCGCCTCTGCGAACTGCTTCCGCTCTTCCTTTTCGTCCTGATACATTTTCCACTGTTTTTCCAGCTTTGCTGCACTGTCCGTATTGTACTTCAGATACAGATATTCCATCAGCTGACAGTTGTTCACATAGCGGATCTTGACTTTATTCTGCAGCTGGATGATCTTGTTGATGGTCTTCTCCACCCGCTGCAGTTCCCGTCCTGCATCCATGTACCGGATGCAGACATAGGAGATGGCTACAGCTCCTGCACCTACTGCCAGAAAAAGTCCCACATAGACATCCATTTCAAAAGCATACTGCAGGATCACCAGCATGATCACACAGACGATCAATGCCGTAAGGAAAATGACAGCCATGCCCCGTTGGTTGTTCATCAGATTCTCCAGCTCATTTCTCCGGTATTCGTAGGCATGTCGTTCTCCGTCCAGTCTGTGCAGATCCTGCCTTATCAGATTGCCGTATTTCTCGCCGTCCCGAATCTTCTGAATGCCTTCTTCAATCTCGTTCTCTCTTTTGCGGATCGCATAGAAGTCCGCATCCCGCATACGGTTCTTCTTTTCCCGGTATCTGCTGCGTTCCTGTTCCAGCCCGGCCAGCTTGCCGGCCACCCGGTTGACCTCTTCTCTCTGCTCTGCTGGCAGGGCCTCAATCTCATCCGTATCCGTCAGATAAGAAGTCACCAGCGTATACTCTCCCGTCAGGAGGTCGATCTCCTTGGAAGCCTCTGCGATCTGCTCCAGGCAATTTACAATGTAACGTTTTCTCTGGTCTTCCTCATCAAAATTCACACCGTTGCGGGTATAGACCAGCTGTTCCCAGTCCTCTTCCTGCTGTATCGGTTCTTTTTTCTTAAATAAACGGTTCCACCACGCCATAATTCTCTCCTGCTGTCTTCTCTATACGCTGACACTTGTCCGGTAACTGTTTTTCAGTGCCTGAGTCAGTCTCTCATTTTCCGCATCGTATTTCACCCTGTCGTTCACCCGCCAGTCACCACGCAGCCGTAGCTGTCGGTACTCCGGCTGCTGTTCCCATTCCCGTTCAAATTGCTCGATCCGCTTTTCCAGTTCCAGGGACTCCGTATAATTTTCCGGATTCTGCGCTGCAAATGCCACATAGGCATCCTCCGTCAGTTCCATTCTCTTTGCCGCCAGATAGGCATCCAGGTGTTCTCTGTCCGGATCGGTCTTCCAAGCTTCGTTAAAGTAATATGCCGCCTTGTCATAAAACATCAGCCCTGTCAGCGCCACACCCTTATTGTGCAGGATCGCCGCCCGGACTTTTCCCGCCGGAAGTTCCTTTCCTTCCTGTTCCAGATGGTTCCAGGTCTCCAGTAGCATATCATATCCACGGATGGCTGCCGCATATTTTCTTTTTTCCACCATATAGTCGATCTGGCTCTTGCGTTTCTCCAGATTGCTGAGTCCGGCTCCCTGCTTCAGTACCTGCTCCACCTGCAGGATTTCTTCCGGATCGTACATCCCCACATATTGCAGGATCGTCACCACGAACACACTTAAGGATCCCTGCTTATGTACCATGGGGTAGAGCTGTTTTGCCAGTTCCCACACTTTACATTCTTCTCCGATCCAGTCCACCAGCTTATCGTTCATGATGGACAGGTCTAACAGGAATGCATTCTCCTTTAGGCAATAGCACAACTCTTCCATACTATAGACCCGGATATCCAGGCCTTCCACATTATAGGCATTCTCGCAATATTCTCCTACACACAGACTTGCCTTCATTTTTCATCCTCATTTTCTCTGCCCCGGGCAGATCTACAACTCTATTTCTTCCTTCCAGATATGATGCGTAGCTGTTCGGAAGCTGCCAAAACCAAGATCCTCCAGTTCCACCTGCAGATGTGTTTCATCCTTCATCTCCACCTGAATCCGCAGTCTGGTGATTCCTTCCTGCAATTCTTCCGGCACGATTCTGGCGATCCGGCTGCCCTTTCCCGTCAGGGACGTGATCAGGATCTCCACCGCTCTTCCTTCCAGCAGGTAAAACTCCATGGTATTCTGCGCCTCGTACCAGTTGATTCCGGCGTCTAACAGTGCCTGATAGGATTCCTCTCCCTGTCTGCGCACTTTCATACCGATATTGGATTTCAATTTATCCTGTCCCAGATAGACATGATTTTGTCCGTTTTCACTGGGATGCAGTCGCTCCATCATGCTGTAGCAGGCACCCTTGCTGAACAGGTTGTTCCCCTGAAAGACTCTCCGTCCACGGCACAGATAGCGTAGCGATTCTTTCATCCATTCTTGAGAAAACTCTTCCCCGATCAGATATACCGAGGACACCATCCGGTTCTCGCATAGCTGTGTGGCGATCTCCAGGAATTTTTCATCCGATTTTTCCACCGGAAAAGGGAATTCCCGCTCTTCGATGTACGTTACCACCGGCGTCGTATGGCGGTTGCATTCCATATAATAAGTCTGGATGGAACTGTCCCTATACTCGCACAGCACGCTCCCCTGCTTCCACAGATTTTCCGGCTGATACAGATTGTAATAATAAAAGCTCTCCCGATGGCTCTGAAAACAGACAGCATCCGTCTTCAGGTGTAATGCCTCCACTGCCTGCGTCAGCACCTCCAGCATTCCTGCATCCAGTTCCTCGCAGGTGATCATCAGGGCCCCGATCCGCTCTGTGGAAGTCATCTGGGACAGCATTCCCAGACTACGCTTGAGAAAAAGAGTCAGTAGTGCCACCGGATCCAGAGTCGTTCCATCGATCTGCACCGGTTCCCCATCTTTTGCCAGCTTCAGAAGATGCTCCACCAGGATTCCCTCTTCTTCCTCCGCATGCCGGAGGGCTTCACTTCCATAGAACCACTGGTTGACTCCCTGTCTCTTGCTCAGGACCAGGGGAATCGTATAGACCTGTGAGCCTGCAACGGAAGACAATGTGGTGATCTCTTCTTCCCTGCCTGTGACATAGCAGCTGATCTGCGCATAATCTTTCCCCAGGTCATAACCCACTATAACTTTATCACTTCCCGGCAGTCGCATGTTCTTCCGCCTCCTCTCCTGCTGTCTTTTTTTATCTTTACTGCAATGTGAACAATCTGTGATCCAGATATTCCCTGCGGTAATATTCCTCGATCAGATGATCCAGTGTCGTATCGTCCTGCAGTGTCATGCTGATCATCATATCATTGATAATCTCGTATTTGCTGTCCGGACTTTCATTCATAATATCGCTCTTCTGCAGGCTTCCGCTCTCCGTCAGCTGTTCTTCGCTCTCTGATTCTTCCATAATGTAATATTGAAGATTCTCCCCGAAAAACAGTACGAATTCCTTGAAAAATACACCGCTGTATACTTCCTGCATATATTCCGACAGGTAATCCTCCGCCTGCCCGTTCTCATGCATCATCACATAATGAATCCTTGCACGGACGCCGCCTCTTGTGTGATACTCCACGATAGTCTTGTCCTTCATCTCCTGCAGCTGTGGCAGGCAGTCCTGATATTCCCTGAAAAAGTTCAGATGAATGTGGTCCTTCATCATTTCCTCCAGGAAATTCCGGACCAGAGTTTCATCTTCCCGCTCCAGCTTGTCCTTATTCTCCGCATAGAATTTCAGATAAGCCAGCTTGCAGATCCGCTGGGTCTCTTCTCCCCGCAGATAGCAGTTACGGATCTCCCGGAATACATATTCCTCCGTGATCTTCTCCCGGCAGAAATAATCATAAGAGCTCTGTACAAGCACAGCTTCCTCGATCTCCTGTCTGGCTCCCTGGGATACATAATAACGGAAAATATCCATCCGCTCTCCCACAAATGCCCCGGAGAACAGCATCTGCAGCAATATCTTTTCACTTAAGCTGTAGCAGTCTATCTCAAAGGATCTTGCCGCTTTCCAGATGTCACGCAATTCCTTCGTGGTACCGGTGGCATAACGCACCAGATACTCTAAAATTCCACCGTTGTATTTTCCCTTGCGGAACACCGTCAATGCCGCCGCATACAGGACTGCCTCTCCCTCATGGACCGACTGCGTGATCACACCGTCCGTAAGCCGCAACAGAATCTTGGCCTCCACAAAATAAGGGGTATATGCTTCGATCCAGGCATATGCCTTCTCATAATTTCCCCGCAACACCAGAAAACGCAGGATCAGTTCCCGCTGTTCCTCCGTAAAGCCGTCCCCCTGCAGCTCCTGCAGGTATTCATCCAGTGCCTGCAAATTATCCGCATCGAAATAGGCCTGTACCAGCTGTACCGCAATCTCACTGCGCAGCTTCGGCTCCACGGCATCGCTTTCCACCAGTCTTGCCATCCGCATCAGCTTTGTGGAAGATTTGGTCTCTTCTGTTCTGCCGTTCTCCATGAAATACAGATCCAGTTCTGCCGTATCCGGCACATAATGTTCCAGAAGTCTGAGATATTTCCCCGGTACCAGCAGTTTTTCCAGGGTATATTCCACATTTTTAAGGAACCTGTTACCATATGCATCCTCAAAAGCAATGGTATAATCATTCCCGTAGACTGCCACCCAGGCCGTGCCGTTTTGCAGAGGCGTCTCGGACAGTATCAGATTCCCCGGCTGGCTGACAATCACCTTACGCATTCTGCTGTCATCCACTCTTACCATATGGGCAAACAACAGACGGGACAGAGGCTTCGCCATAGCTTCCGTTACAATGGCCGGAGACAGGAATTCCTGATACAGTATTGCCAGATGTCTGTTAATATGCTGCTTCTGGATCTGGTCAATGACGAACCGCTCCATTCTCGGCTCGTAATGTTCGTACAGTTCCTCATAATCTTTCCGGTGTTTTAACAGATACGCATACAGGAACGCACTATGTTCATAATCCAGATTGCTCTGGAAAGAAAAATACATCAGAATCACTTTCGGAAGCTCCAGCACAGCATCCAGATCTACCGACGCCATATAATATTCATAGAGATTCGTGATCCTCAGATGGCTTTCCACACCCATCTGATACCACGTGAAGGCATCCGGTCCCGTCTTACTTCCCTTGATCAGAAGGCTGCACACCTCCTGCAGGATCCGCACATCCTTCTTTTTCTCATACAGTCTTCGTAAAATTCTGCCCAGTAGCGGAGAATACTCTCTGACTCTTCCGGACAGATACAACAGCTGTTCGATCAGGCTGTCGTTTACCGCATCCTGACGGACACCGAAGTTCAACACCTGCAGTTCAAAACTGTTCAATTTACGTAGCAGCGCCGGATTGCCGTTCAAAAGGGCCAGTGCTTCCAGGTAGATCACCGGACTGGTGCAGCCGTACTGGTACTGTTTTTCTAAGAACATCCATTTCCCGGAGGTTGAACGATTGTATTCCTCCGACAGATACAACAGCAGCCATGCCACACGCCAGCGGGTCCTGTCATAGCGGTAGATCTGTTCCACCTGCTCCGCCATTTGCAGTGTATACTGGGGATCCCTGTGGATCAGTGTGGTCAGATACAGATAGTAAGCCCACTGTTCTCCGACGGTAGCTCCCTGGGCTTCCAACATGTCCGCCGCGTGATCCAGGATCCATCCGGCTTCATTGTAGCGTTCCTCTGTGATCAGAAGCTGTGCCTGGAACAGTCTCGCCGGCACATCCTTCTCATCCATGGTCACCATGCGCTCCACCAGTTTGCCGGTCTCCGCGAGCCAGGTTCCCGTACCGATCTTTTTCAGTCTCGATTCTTCATAATATTTCATGATCTGGGTGATGCACTGCATATGACTGTGATCCGCATGCCGGGCCACTACACCGTCTCCCAGCTGTACCATGACCGGGATCTCCAGTGAAGTATAAGCATTATATATGTAGACTTTACCGAAATTTTTGCCAGGTCTGCACAGGCTGCTGTCGATGTAGACCGGCAGGCGGCAACGGTTTCCCAGGAAATCATCGTCTGTAATGTTTTCCTTTTCCGTAAAGACAAATTCACCCTCACACTCGATCTGGAGATTCGTATATCCCCAGCCGTTCCTCACGATGGTCAGATTGTTCTCCGTGACGCCGTAATTATCTGCGCTGCGAGGCAGTTTTTTCACCAGTTCTTTCTCTTCCGTCAGGAATTCCAGCTGTTGCTTTTTGTTGATACAGATCAGGAATTCCTCCACATTTTGTTCGTTGCCCTCATAAGTGGACAGGATCCGGTAACTGTCATAGAAATGGGCATCGTTCCCCTGGAACAGCCGCAGAAATTCCGGATCATAGAACAGCCGCACAGCTTCCTTCCAGTTGCTCTTCGCCAGGTTGGCAAAATGGAACAGATTCCGGATAGCCCCGATGGAAGAATTCAACATCCCATGCTCCACCGTCACCACAAAAGGAAGATTGTATTCTCCTCTGTTGCTGACTACGGAAAAAGAGCCCTTGATCACATCCCCTTCCTCCAGATCTTCTCCGTGGAAGCAGTAAAAAATTTCTGCATCGGAGCCGGTAAACTGATCCGTCATACATTCCATCCGAAGATGGTCCGAGATCACGGATCCTTTTACATAGCCTTCCGACGCAGAAAGAATGTGAAAAGAGCCCTCATATATTGTCCCCTGTGACAGGGAAATCTCTATTTTAGCGCAGGAGAATTCCAAAGAACCGTTCTCATAATCGAAGTTTCCTCCTAAAATTCTATCAATAATCTCCTGCATGTACCTTCACCCGTTCCCTGTTGTCATTTGGATTTATTATACCAAATTTACCAGTTGAGGGCAAGCTGTAGACCCGGTTAGTCCAGGTTTAATTTTCGGTTCATGATGTAATAAGATACGCCGTACATGATGGCCGCAATGAGCAGACTGGTGATCACGTTAATATCATAGGCGGAATTGGTGCTCACCGTGATTCCACTGGCACTGTTTGCGACATTGGCACCAAACATGAATGCGCTCTGTACGGTGCTGCCGATGATGGACGACAGGATCGTCAGGCCGGCATATGCCAGAATTCCCATCAGGCCTTTATGTTTGGAGGAAAGCTGTCCGATGGTCAGCGCTCCGAACAGAGTGACCATGGTAATGAACGGTCCTGCCACATAGGTTAAGAGCAGCGTGATCCCATAATGCAACAGATTGATCCCCATCTCTTCTTCGTATGTTCTGCCAAGTTCATAAAAAGCATCTGCCAGAAATTCCCAGATATTCCCATTATATTGTGTCAGTACACTACTCAGTTCACCGATATTTAAAAGGCCTGTCATCAGAGACACGATCAGTGCCACCACTGAAATACCGATGCCTATCGTAATGAACAGATACCAGACACCGGAGACCAGTACCTTGCTTAAAAACAGCTGGTTAGCTGTTACCGGCAGGGTGTGGGACAGATAGCCTTCATCCGTATACATACTGCGGTAAAAGCGGATGCCCAAAAAAATCAGCATTCCCCAGGTAGACGCCAGCAGCATGATCACATACAGGATCAGTGTTGCCACAAAGGAAGAGAGTACAAACCAGCTCTGTGTCGCATTCATGTTATTGCCGTCCGCAATCTCCGTTACCAGTCCTCCCGGCATGCGTAATACCACGCAGCCAATCACGGTGACCACAAGCATTCCCAGAAGCATCAGTGTACCGGCTTTCCAGATATTTTTCCATTCATATTTCATTAACTTTCCTAACATGCGAACACCTCCCTGAAGTAAGCATCTACAGACTTACCTTTCTCTTCTCTGATATTGTCAACGGATGTATATAACACCAGCTGACCATAACGCATGAAGATGACTTCATCCAGTACCTGTTCCACATCCTCGATCAGATGGGTAGAGATCAGTACCGTTGCTTCCGGATTGTAGTTGTTGATAATGGTGCGCAGGATGTAATCTCTCGCTGCCGGATCCACACCGGCAATCGGCTCATCCAAAATATACAGGCTGGCATTCCTGCTCATCACTAAGATCAACTGTACCTTCTCCTTCGTACCTTTGGACAATGTCCGCATCTTCACTGCAGGATCGATCCCCAGACTCTTTAACATCTCTTCCGCACGTTCCCTGGAAAAGTCTGTATAAAAGTCCTGAAAGAAATCCAGAATCTCCCGGATCGTCTGATTCATGGTCAGATACGTGCGGTCCGGCAGATAAGCTACCTTGCTCTTGGTCACCGGTCCTACATAATTTCCGTCGATCATAATAGTGCCTTCCGTCGGTGTCAGCAGACCGTTCAGCATTTTGATCAGTGTCGTCTTACCGCTGCCGTTGGGTCCCAACAGGCCAATGATCTTCCCCTTGGGGAGACTTACGGTCAGATTGTTCACAGCCACATTGGCACCATATTTCTTGGTCAGATTTACAATTTCTACCAGATTATTCATTTCTATTTCCGCCTCTCTTTATTTTCATCATAAATTTGCACCCCTGTCAGGCCTGTACCTTATCGAAGAGATTCCGGATCTCCTCTCTCTGATATCCCAGTTCCTGCATGTTGTTGATAAAATTCCGGACATGCCCGGCTGCCAGCTGTTCTCTGGTATTCCCGATCAGCTCAGTGTCCTCCGTCACGGTTCTGCCGCTGGTGCGCTGTGTCACGATCAGGCCGCTCCGCTCCAGTTCTGCAAAAGCTTTCTGCATCGTATTCGGGTTCACCGCCGCCACGGCCGCAAGATCTCTGACACTCGGCAGCTTCTCTCCCGGCTGATATTTGCCGGACACGATCTCTTTCTGGATCCGCTCCACCAGCTGCGCATATATGGGTCTGTCAGCATCCAATTCCCACGCCATTCCTATCATCCTTTCTTGTTTCTTATTTTCTGTTTCTTATTACCTGTCACGCATCGTTTCTATCGATGCCTCCCCGGGTCCCTCATTGTCTTGTTGTTTTACTGTATTATTTATTTAATACAATAATACGTTATTTATTTTTATCTGTCAAGCGGATTTTATGCTTGTCCGGGAAAATTGTTGGAATTACACTTGTTACAACATGGTAAATGGGAAGTTACGCGGCTCATTGCTCGCGTAACTTCCCATTTACTACGCATCCGGCTCCGAAATACGTGTCACCCCCACATAAATATCCGAGATTTCAAACCATGTAGGATAATCCACGATTCCGGTCTGAGGAAGATTAAATATCTTCTGGAACGTCCGGACAGCCTCCGCAGTACCGGAGCCATAGATTCCGTCGGGTGTCAACGTAGGAATCGCCGGATAATTTCTGGCGATCCGGTTCAACTGCTGTTGCAGCTGACGGACTTTTTCCCCGGAAGAACCGATAGTCAGATCATACCCCGGCCAGGAAGAAGGCACTCCCGAAATAATATCTGCGGAATTGATATACATATCATTGCCGTAATAATAATGAATGATATCAATAGCGGAATATCCCTGATCCGCCAATGACTTGGAGCCCCACTGGCTCAGCCCCCGGCAGGTAGTCCGATTACCGTCACAATACGATGTGAAAATGGGCTGTCGTACACCGGGCCTTGACAAATAGTTGGTAAAAATGGAATCTACCAGATAGTCGATCTCTTCGAACACATTTCTGCCATAGATCCATTTTTGATCATACGCCGTAGAAGAAGTTATCGTAAAATCGTATCCACGTCCCCTGTACCACTCCGTATATATACGGTTTAACGTAAATGATTGAATGACCAGAATATTAGCATAAATTGCACTCTCCGGCCAGGTGGAATAAATCTCGCTGGAGGCCACATTTTTGATGTAATCCCGGTAACGGACATAATAATTTGCCGCATTGGGATCCGATGGCGGTCCGTCATGAACAACGACAAATTCCGGGATCACCACTTTACTCAGCACGATCTCCCCTGAGTCGGAGACAGGCTTGATCTCGGACTCTGCTATTTTTGCCGGGAAATTGCCAAACAACGTATTGACCGGAATCACAATGGAATCTATTTGATTTTCTTCCTCATTTTCTTCCGCCATTCGCACCTGTTGCAATGCGAGCTGCTCTGAAAAAACCTGAACACCCGAAATACTGACGGGACGATATCCCGGTGCGGTAACTTTGACCGTATATTGGGCAAATGGCTGATTTTCGGAGGGTTCCATCGAGTATTCAAGCGGAGGCGCATCAAGCGTAAGTTTCTCCGACATTCCTGAATCATCTGCGCTTACCTCCTCCACCGTGGAATCCGGCTTGCCCGAATAGGAAATGGTGATTCTTGCTCCCTCAATCGGTCTTCTGGTCCGGTTTGTAAGTACTTCTACTTTGAGGCTTCCTTTATCTACAGCCTCTGTCTGGGCATATTTGATATCTGGCATGAACAACCTCTTCATACATTTCCTTATATTATATGCTCAGACATGCAATCCTGTTCTGTTTCCTGTGCAAAACATTCGATTTCCCAACTTCTCAATTTTTATTTCCGTTCTTTATCCAAATCCCCCAAAACTTAATTCTTACTCTACCGTAACTACCTTCGCCAGATTTCTTGGCTTATCAACATCAAATCCCTTATCGGATGACACGTAATATGCTAAAAGCTGTAATGCAACCGATGCAGGTAAAACCATAAATTCATCCTGCATATCTGGAAGCTTGATCACCTGATATTCGGTATCAAGATCACCGGAAAGTGCCTCTTTGATAAATAATACAATATCTGCACCTCTGGATTTTACTTCCTTAATATTGGAAAGTTCTTTTGACATGAGTTTTTCCTGTGTTACCGTTGCAACAACTGGTGTGTTAGTCGTGATCAGTGCAATTGGTCCGTGTTTTAATTCGCCGGAGGCATAAGCCTCAGAGTGAATATAAGAAACCTCTTTCAGTTTCAATGATCCTTCCAGTAAAATAGAGTAATCCAGTCCACGTCCGATCATAAACAGATCCTTTGCTTCCAGAATCTTCTTTGCGATCACATGGATGTCACGTCTTTTCTCCAATACTTTCTGCATCACTTCCGGAACACGCTCTAATTCTGCGATAAAGCTCTTTGTCTGCTCCTCTGTGTAGACACCTCGCAATAATGCCATTTTTGCAACCACAAGATAAAATACGGAAAGCTGTGTTGTGTAAGCTTTTGTACTTGCCACTGCAATTTCAGGTCCTGCTGCGGTGTATAACACATAATCACTTTCTCTTGCAATGGAAGAACCTTTTACGTTGATAACGGATAAACATTTTGCGCCCTGTCTCTTCGCATATTTTAATGCTTCCAAGGTATCAATTGTCTCACCGGACTGTGATACTGCGATCACCAATGTTTTCTCATCAATGACCGGATCGGAATACATAAACTCTGATGCAAGTTCTACGTCCATCTGCACATGAACGATAGATTTTACCAGAGCCTGTGCCACAAGTCCCGCATGCATGGCTGTTCCGCATGCTACCACACAAATTCTGTCACAGTCTGTAAAAAGAGAATCCGGCACACCATCCGAAGTAAAATCAGGCAGACCGTTCACGATACGGTCTTTGATCGTATTC
>OIEM01000756.1_pt1 | contig 15040 bp, 9 predicted proteins | sample 1581761 | NCBI WGS metagenome assembly OIEM01 (sample SAMN01760978, study PRJEB22395) | human gut metagenome | reverse complement strand
AAACAATTATTAAATACAGAAGGAGAGAAACGTCCTATCAGTATGCAAATTTTTGGAAGCGAGCCAGAAACAATGGGAATTGCAGCCAAGCAAGTTAGTGAATTAGCTGATATAGTTGATATTAATTTTGGATGTCCAGCACCTAAAGTTGTAAAAAATGGAGATGGAAGTAGATTATTACTAGATTTAGATAAAGTAGAAGAAATTATAAAAGCTGTTGTGACAAATTCTAAGGTTCCAGTTACAATTAAATTTAGAAAAGGCTGGGATTCTAAAAATATTGTAGCATGTGAAGTGGCTAAAATAGCAGAAAAGAATGGAGTTTCAGCAATAACGATTCATGGAAGAACACGTGATGAATTTTATAGTGGAAAAGCAGATTGGGACATAATCAGAAAAGTTAAAGAATCTGTAAATATTCCTGTAATAGGCAATGGAGATGTAATTGATGAAGAAAGTGCAAAAGCAATATTTGAACAGACAGGGGTAGACGGAATAATGATAGGTAGAGGTTCAATGGGAAATCCATGGATATTTGAACAGATAAGATATTATCTTGAAACAGGTAATAAGTTACCTAGACCAACTAATCAAGAAAAGTATGAGATTTTGAAAGAACATATTGATTTGGATGTTTTGTATAAAGGTGAGTTTGTTGCTATGAACGAAATGAGAAAACATATTGCATGGTATACGAAGAATATGCCTGATGCAAGTTCTTTCAGAAATGAAATAAATCACATTACTACTAGAGATGAATTATTACAAAAAATTAAAGAATATTTTATATAGAAAAGAAGAAGGTATAAACTTTGCACATTTAAAGTTTATATCTTCTTCTTTTCTAATATGTAGTTATATTTTATTTTTTTAGTAATAAATATACTCTAGGAGGAATGTGTATGAAAAAGAAATATTGGATAATCTTATTAATTGTAATTTTAGTAATTGGTGGAATATTTTTTTTCAAAAATAGGGTTAAAAATTCAAAATTAGGAAATAATAAAACTAGTCAGGAAATCGTAGACAATATTTTAAATATTAGTTCTTATGAAGTAAAAGTAACAGTTAATGTAACAAGTAATAAAAACAGCAATAAATATATTTTAAGGCAAACATATCAAAGTCCAAATCAAAGCTATCAGGAAGTGCTTGAACCAAGTAATATAGCAGGAGTAAAAATAGAAAATGATGGAACAAATTTGAAAATAGAAAATAGTCAATTAAATTTGAGTACAATTTTAGAAAACTATAGTTATTTGGGAGACAATTGTTTAGATTTATATAGTTTTATAGAAGATTATACTCAAAATAATAATTCAAAGTTTGAAGAAAAAGATTCAGAAATAATAATGAAAACAAATAGTAAAATTAATAATATATATATGCAAGAAAAATGTTTATATATAGATAAGACCACACATATGCCAACAAAAATGGAAATAAAGGACAATAAACAAAAAGCGACAATTTACATATTATATAATGAGGTAAAGGTAAATAGTACAAAATAATACTAGCATACTTTACGAAGATATATATGTAAAAAACTATTGACTTTACTTCGACTAAGTTTAAAACGTAGAATAATACGAAAATATAGACTACAAATAGATATTTTAGGAGTGAAGAAAATGGTAGTAAAAAGAGGCGATATGTTTTATGCAGACTTAAGTCCAGTTGTGGGTTCAGAACAAGGAGGAATCAGACCTGTATTAATAATACAGAATGACTTAGGAAATAAGTATAGTCCAACTGTTATCGCTGCAGCCATAACATCTCAGACCAATAAAACAAAATTACCAACACATATAGAGCTAGGAGAAAATAAATGTGGACTTAAGAGTAATTCAGTTATATTGACTGAACAAATAAGAACAATTGATAAAAGTAGATTAAAAGAAAAAATAGGGCATATTGATGATTCGCAAATTTTGCATCAGTTAAATAGTGCTTTAGGAGTTAGTTTCGGATTAGAATAAAAAATAATTAGAATAGAGACTGGTTGGTCTCTATTTTTTAGAATCTAAATAAGGTAATACTTCACTAAGAATTTTTCCACCAACAGGTGCGGCAACACCTCCACCTTGATGGCCACCTTCGCCAGTAGGATTATACAAAGTAATAAGTAATACTATTTTGGGACTATCTGTTTCAGCAACACCGCAGAAGGATGTTACATATTTTCCTGTATTAACACCATCTTCTGATGTACCAGTTTTTCCGCCAACTTGATACCCTTCAACTTTGGCATTTTTTCCGGTTCCTTCAGATACAACGCTATTCATCATGCTTAATACTTTTTCTGCATTTTCCTTTGAGATAATTTGTTCCCCTGTCTCGATAGGCATTTCTGTTATTTCACCTGTTGTGCTATTTTGAATACTTTTTACAATACGAGGTTTAATATATACTCCTTTATTAGCGATAGATGAAACTGCTGTAATCATTTGGAGTGGAGTTATTTCAAATCTTTGACCAAAACTTATTGTGGCAAGTTCAACAGGACCGGCTTTTTCTTCTTTAACAAATATACTATTAGCTTCTCCAGGCAAATGGATTCCCGTTTTATTAAACAAACCAAATTTGCGTAAATATTCATAATATTTTGTAACTCCGATTTTTTGGCCTAATCCTATAAAAACAGGGTTACAAGAATTCATTAATGCAAGTCTTAAGCTTTCTGAACCATGAGGTCTATAATATCTCCAACATTTAATTCTAGTTCCAGCGACTTCAATTGCACCAGTGCAACAAAATTGCCCTTGTTGATCTATGTTTGTTACAATGCCTTCTTCAAGAGCAGCAGAGGAGGTTACAGTTTTAAATACAGAACCAGGTTCATATGTATCAGATATCGCTTTGTTTCTCCACATTCCTTGTAGTGCAGTTGTCTTATCTTTTTGATCAAGAGAATCCCAATTGTTTTTTAGTTCATCTGTATATGGTACATAAGGAGTGTTCAGATCATAACTTGGATAGTTTGCCATTGCTAAGATATCTCCATTTCGAGGATCCATTGCAATTATACTTCCGCCATCAGTACAAACATTATCAATACAAGCTTCTTTTAAATATTTTTCAACAATAGATTGAATTGTAAAATCAATTGTTAAATATAAGTTATTTCCATCAATTGCAGCAACATAATTTTCATCTCCTAGACTTGCACCAGCAGCGTTTGTTTGACGATTAATTTTTCCATTTTTACCTTTTAAATCGCTATCATATTTTGCTTCAATTCCATCTAAACCTTGATTATCACTTCCACAGAAACCGATTATTTGAGCTGCTAATGAGCCATAAGGATAATATCTTTTTGAATCTTCATCAATATTAATACCTGTTGTAATATTATTTTCTTCCATCCAAACTCGTAGTTTGTCAGAATGTTCTTTGTCAACTTTTTTGACAATTGTTTCAATAGAACTTCTTTTAGAAACTTTTTTTAGTATTTTATCATAGTCAAGTTCAAAAATTTCGCTTAAAGCTTTGGCAACCTTTTCTTTATCTTTTTCATGAATAAGAGTAGGGTTTACACTGATGGCTTCAACACTTGAACTTTCTGCAAGAATATATTTACCAGTAGAATCATAAATAGTACCTCTTTTGGCAGTAATGGTTCGGGATTGAGACTGTTGAGTTCCAGCTTTTTCACTTAGTTCAGTTCCCCAAACAAATTGAATGTAGCACAGTCGAGTGGTTAATAGAGTAAAAATTACTAAAACCATGAATAATGCATTTCGCATTTTCTTTTTATTACTTAAAGAAATTGGCATAAAATCACCTCATATAAATGTATGCACAAAATGTTGGAATTATAGTTGCAAAATAAAATTTTGTGTGATAAAATGCACAAGAATAAAATATAATTATATTGTATTCTTAATTAATACCTAATAGAGGTGATAAAAATGATTAAATTTACAAAAATGCAAGGGCTAGGAAATGACTATGTCTATATTGATGCTATTCATCAAAATATAGAAAATAGAACATACCTGGCTCAATTTGTTAGTAACCGAAATTTTGGAGTAGGGTCAGATGGATTGATATTAGTAGAAAAGAGTAATGTTGCAGATTTTAAAATGACGATGTTTAATTCAGATGGTTCACAGGCTGAAATGTGTGGCAATGGAATCAGATGTGTTGCAAAATTTGTCTATGATAAGGGATTGACAGATAAGACAAATTTAAAGATTGAAACATTAGCAGGAATAAAGACTCTTTTATTAAATGTAAGAAATGGAAAGGTTGAAACAGTAAGAGTGGATATGGGAGAACCTATATTAGAACCAACAAAAATTCCAGTAATGGCTCCAGAAAATCATGTTGAAATAGAATCATATGATAAAAAATTTGACTTTACTTGTGTTTCAATGGGAAATCCACATGCTGTAACGATTGTGGATGATGTGAAAAATTTTGATGTAAAAAAATATGGGAAAGATATTGAAGTTAATAAAATTTTCCCTCAAAAAGCTAACATTGAATTTGCAGAAATAGTTGATAGAAATACTATAAAAATGAGAGTGTGGGAAAGAGGAACAGGAGAGACTTTGGCATGTGGAACTGGTTCGTGTGCAACAGCAGTTGTATGTGCTTTAAATGGAGTGACTGATAGAAATGTTGTTATAGAATTACTAGGTGGAAATTTAAAAATTGAATGGAATGAAAATGACAACCATGTTTATATGACTGGACCAGCTGTTACTGTTTTTGAAGGAGAGCTTTTAGAAAAATAAAAAGGCAAGTAACATTGAAACTAATCAATGTTACTTACCTTGGTGTTAAGGAGTTACTCTTCTAACTCAAAAAAGTCACAATTCATGACGCCGAACGATTCTTTGGCATCGTCTTGGTTTAAGGTTTGAAATCCCAAAGTAATGAAATCATACTTCTCAATACGTTTGCCAGCTGTTATAACTTTGATGCGATATTCTTTTTTAAAGGTTTTGTCAGAGTAGAATTCATCAAGAATCTTCTGGCAACCACCGTTTTCAAAGCTTAAAGCATGGCAGCGTCTACATTTGGAACATAGATGTTCATTTGTTTTTAAGATGGCAGAACAGTTCATATTTTTAGGAATTTTGCCGTAAAACAGTTCGGCACCTCTTTTCAGTACAAAAGTTGGTTGGATTTCAGATTCGATTCTGAAAGTAAGCAAGTCGTCTGCAGAGATTTTTTTTAGATGAAAAGCCCGTTTACTTATTTCAACATTTTCTTTGCTTGAACCAGGGTAGTCAGATACAACGAACTTTTTTAGGCAGAGCTCAGGAATTTGAGAGTTTAATGAAAGTTCGTTAGAAGTCTTAAATGATTTTAAACTAGGAATTTTTTGCATATGAGTTTACCTCCTTAATGTGTATGAATGGAAAACCATTCAATATCAATGTACGAAATACTATATAATTATACCACTTTATGTAAAATAAGTCAATTATATTAAGTAGTATATGTAATAAAATGGAAAAATAAATAATAGTAATTAATATTAAAGTTAGAAAGGAATGATTAAAATGATAAAATTAGGAGTTATTTATGGAGGGATTTCAACAGAACATGATGTTTCTGAAATGTCTGCGAAATCTGTAATAGAAAATTTAGATAAAAGTAAATATGAAATAAAGGAAATATATATAAATAAATATGGAAAATGGTTTGAAGTAAAAGATGGAAAACAAGAAGAAATATATAATTTAGTTTGGACATTAAAAGAGTTAGATGTTGTATTTCCAGTATTACATGGATTAGGTGGAGAAGATGGAACAATTCAAGGATTATTTGAGATGTTACAAATCCCTTATGTAGGATGTGGAGTTTTAGCATCAAGTGTTGGAATGGATAAGGTATATACAAAAATTATTTTTGAAAAAGCTGGAATACCACAAGCAAAATATATTTATATAAAGAGAGAAAATGATGGGTATAATATTATAAATGATAAATTTGAGGAAGAAAAATTAGATTTAGAAAAAATCATAAAAGAGATTGGATTCCCAATGTTTGTAAAACCATCAAATTCAGGTTCATCAGTTGGTGTAAAAAAGGCTACTAATAGAGAAGAACTAAAAATGGCAATAGAAAATGCAGGAAAATATGATAGAAAAATTTTAGTTGAACAAGGAATTAATGCTAAAGAAGTTGAATGTGCAGTTTTAGATGATAAAGAAATAAAAGCATCAACAGTTGGTGAAATTCAGGCTGCAGAAGAATTTTATAGTTTTGATGCAAAATATAATATGCCAGAATCTAAAACTATAATTCCAGCAGAAATCAAAGAGGAGCAAATAGAAAAAATTAGAAAGCTTGCGGTAAAAGCATTTAAAGCAATCGATGGAAAAGGTTTAGCAAGAGTAGATTTCTTTATTGATAAAGAAACAGAAAAAATATATATTAATGAAATAAATACAATGCCAGGATTTACAAAAATAAGTATGTACCCAAAATTATTTGAAGCAGTTGGAATTTCATATTCTGATTTATTAGATAAATTAATACAAAATGCATTAAAATAATGTAAGAGGATAAAAGATGAGAAAATTATTAAGTTATTTAAAACAATATAAAAAAGAAGCAATATTAGGACCAATCTTTAAGTTAACTGAAGCAATTTTCGATTTAGCGGTTCCAATAATATTTGCATCATTAATTGATAATGGAATATTAAAATCAGATAATAACTATATAATCAAAATGACAATAGTGCTAGTAGTTCTAGCACTATTTGGGATTATAGTTGCACTTATTGCACAATATTTTGCTGCAAAAGCATCAGTAGGACTTGGAACTAAAATAAGAGAAAATTTATTTAAACATATTCAAACATATTCTTTTAAGGAATTAGATAAAGTTGGAGAATCCACTATTATCAACAGAATTATGAATGATACTTTGCAAGTGCAAAATGGAGTTAATTTATTTTTAAAATTAATATTAAGGTCTCCAGCAATTGTATTTGGTTCATTAATAATGGCATTTTTAATAGATGTCAAAACAGGAATTATATTTGCAATTGTAATTCCTATTATTGCATTAATAGTATTTGGAATAACAAAAATATGTGTACCTAAATATACCAAAATTCAAAAGAGCAAAGATGAACTTTTAAACATTACGCAGGAAACATTAACAGGTGCAAGAGTAATAAGAGCTTTTGGAATAGAGGACAAACAGAATGAACAATTCGAAAAAGAAAATACGGAATATACAAAGTTAGCTCAAAATGCATCTAAAGTATCATCAATGATGAATTCATTAAATTATGTTATGATTAATTTTGGAATTGTAGCAATTATTGCGGTTGGAGGAAAGCAAGTAGATACAGGTATTCTTACCCAAGGACAAGTTGTTGCACTTTATAATTACATGGCACAAATATTAATTGAGTTAATAAAGTTAACAAATTTATTGTTGATTATTCCAAAAACAATTGCATCAGCAGGAAGAATAAATGAAATGTTTGAAGTTGAAAATTCAGTAAAATCAGGTTCTCAAAAATTAGAAAGTGATAAAATTGATTTAAAATTTGAAGATGTATGTTTAAATTATACAAAAGAAGGAAATGAAGCACTTTCAAATATCAATTTTGAAATTCAAACAGGTCAAACATTAGGAATAGTTGGTGGGACAGGCTCAGGAAAAACATCTATTATAAATCTGATTCCAAGGTTTTATGATGCAACATCAGGAAAAATTAAAATTAATGGTAAAGACATAAAAGAATTTGATGTAGAAGATTTGCGTAAAAATATAGGAATTGTAATGCAAAACAAGGTGTTATTTAGTGGCACAATAAAAGATAATATAGAATTTGGAAATAGAGAGTTAGATGAAAGAGAACTTGCAAAGGCATTAAATATTGCACAAGCTAGTGAGATTATAAAAAATAAAGAAAATGGTTTAGAGGAAAAAGTAGAAGAAAATGGCCGAAATTTTTCTGGTGGTCAAAAGCAAAGATTAACAATAGCAAGGGCAATAGCGAGAGAACCTAAAATATTAATTTTAGATGATAGTATGTCTGCATTAGATTTGTTGACAGACAAGAAATTAAGAGATGAGCTTGAAAAAATAAAGAAAGACAAAATAGTAATTATTGTATCTCAAAGAATTTCAACAATAAAAGATTTAGACAAAATAATAGTAGTAGATAATGGCAAAATAGTTGGACAAGGTAAACATGAAGAATTATTAAAAACATCAGAAGTATATAAAGAAATAAATGATTCACAGATGAGGAGGGGAGAATAATATGAATTCTACAATTAGAAAATTATTAACATATATTAAAAAGTATAAGATTCAAATATTATTTTCTCTTGCAATATCTGCAATGAGTGTGTGGCTATCTTTATATATTCCAATAATTGTAGCAAATGCAATTGATTATATTGTAGGAAAAAATCAAGTTGATTTTACAACAATTTCTGGACTAATATTACAAATTGTCCAAATTGCAATTGTTGTAGCAATATTACAATGGATGATAAATATCATAAACAATAAAATAACATTTTTAGTAGCGAGAGATTTAAGAAATGATGCATTAAAAAAATTAGAAAAAGTTCCTTTAAAATATATAGATACAAATCAACATGGAGACATAGTAAGTAGAGTAATATCAGATGTAGATCAAATTGTTGATGGACTTTTAATGGGATTTACGCAAATCTTCACAGGTGTTTTAACAATTTTAATAACACTGTTTTTCATGTTTTCAATAAATTATAAAATGGCAATTATAGTAATTGTATTAACACCATTATCATTATTTATTGCAAAATTTATTTCTAAAAGAACTTATCATTTATTTGAAAAACAATCAGAAATAAGAGGAGAAGAAACAGCATTTTTAAATGAAATGGTAGTTAATCAAAAAACAGTAATTGCATATGGAGAAGAAAAAAATAATATTGATAAATTTATAAAAATAAACGACAGACTAGAAGATGTTGGAATAAAAGCATCATTTTTTTCTGCAATAACAAATCCATGTACAAGATTTGTTAACAATATTGTATATGCTTGTGTAGTATTTGCAGGAGCATGTTTTACAATTGCAGGTAACCTAAGTGTTGGAGGATTAACTTGCTTTTTGAATTATGCTAATCAATATACAAATCCCTTTAATGAAATTTCTGGTGTATTAACAGAACTTCAAAATGCATTTGCATCTGCAAAAAGAATATTTGAGGTAATAGAGCAAGAAGAGGAGAAAGATGATGGAAAAAGAAACTTAGAAAATGTCCAAGGAAAAGTTGAACTTAAGGATGTGGAATTTGGATACACAGAAAATAAAATGATACTAGATGGAATTAATTTTGTAGCAGAACCAGGAACTAAAATTGCAATAGTTGGACCAACAGGTTGTGGAAAGACAACATTAATAAATCTATTAATGAGATTTTATGACTTAAATTCAGGAAAAATTTTAATAGACCAAAAAGATATTACAGATGTAAATAGGACAAGTTTAAGAAAATCATTTGGAATGGTATTACAAGATACATGGATAAAAAAAGGAACAATAAAAGAAAATATAAAATTAGGAAAGCCAGAGGCAACAGATGAAGAAATAATTCAAGCTGCGAAATCAGCAATGGCATATAATTTTATCAAAAGATTGCCAGAAGGATTTGAAACAGTAGTAGAAAACAATGATAGTATTTTGTCAGAAGGAGAAAGACAATTAATAAGTATAGCAAGAGTAATGCTATCAGATCCACCAATGTTAATATTAGATGAAGCAACATCAAATATTGATACAAGAACAGAACAAAAAGTTCAAAAAGCATTTGCAAAATTAATGAAAGGTAGAACCTCTTTTGTGGTAGCACATAGGCTATCAACCATAGTTTCTGCAGATATAATTTTAGTGATAAAAAACGGAAAAATCATCGAAAAAGGGAGACATAAAGAATTGCTCGAAAGTGGCGGATTCTACGCAAAATTGTACAATAGTCAGTATAAAATTTGTTAATTTGGTGTCGGTGTTTTTTTTGACATAACTTTTTGTCAAAATATAGAATAAATTAAAAAGATGTGATAGAATACGATTAGTTAATTTTGGGACCGACTCTAAATTAACAGAAAGGAATGCGATAAGAATGCCAGAAACAAATACAATAAAGAAAAGCAAAAAAATAGGCGAAGTATTTAGTGATTACAAAACAAACAGTAATATAGTAGATGCTGAAATAACAAAAATGAATTTAATAAAAAAAATAAATACATTAGAAATAGGTATGCATTCAAAAGAATATATTGAAATAAAAGAAATATGGTATTTTGAAAAATTCTTAAGAGATAGATTTCAATTTGGACAAGTTCATATGATTATAAAATATGAAGAAGGTGTACGAAAAAATTCTATTGAAGAAGAATGGGAAAATATCATTTGCTATATGGCACACAAATATCCATTAATGAGACCATTATTATTGCTTAAAAGCAAGATAGAAGTTGATGATAATAAAATTAATGTATATATGAAAATTAAAGGTGCAGATTTCTTGAAAGCAAGGAAGTTAGATAGAGAACTTGAAAATGTAATTTTTAATTTGTTTGATAAAAAATATACTATAAACATAGAAGAAAGAATTACAGAACAAGAGGTAAAAATATTTCAAGAAAAGACTAAGGAGATTGAAGAACAGGCTGTTCATGAGGCAATGAGAGGAATGGCAATAAGAACACATCATGAAGAACAATATTATGGCAATGGTGAAAATGCTATGCCAGGAGATATTCCTCCAGTAGAATCATATCCAACAGGAGAAATGCCACCATTACCAGAAGGACCATATAATGATGCAGATTATGCAGTTCCAACAGATGGATTAGGCTATGCACCAGAACTGGTTGAAAATTCACCAGAAGATGAGAATATTATTTTTGGAAAACCATCAAGAGCAAAAGAGAAAAAATTAAAAATTAAAGAATTAGATGCTAATTCAGGAAGAGTAACTCTAGAAGGAAGAGTGGTTAATAGTGAATGTAGAGAGACTAAAACTGGAAAAGGTATGTTGATATTTGAACTTTACGATGGAACTGGAATTATTACATGTAAATCTTTTGCAGAAGATGGGGCAAAAGGAAATGAAATATTAGATAAAATTAAATCTGCTAAAGCAATAAAAACAATAGGAAAAGCTGGATTTGATAGTTTTGCAGGTGATATTACAGTAATGTCAAATATTATTGCAGAAATAAGTGATGAAGGACTACCACCATTACCAGAAGAAGATGATAGTTCACCATTAATTTTAGGCTCAGCGCCTGTTATAAAAGAACCACTTGTAAAAATCGCAGATTTGAATGCTGAATCTGGAAGTGTTTGTATTGATGGAGAAATACAAGCAATGGAAGATAAAGAAACAAAATCAGGAAAAGTAATTTTAAGTATAGACATATATGATGGCTCAAGTACAATGACTTGTAAAGCATTTTTACCTGGAAATAATGCTAAAAAAATTATCAAGAGATTAAATGCAACAAAGGCTGTTAAGTTAGCTGGAAAAGCACAAATGGATGCATTTTCTAATGAATTAACAATGATGGCAAATATAATTATAAAATCAGAACCTATGCCAAAAACAACAAGACAAGATAATGCAGAGGTAAAAAGAGTAGAGTTACATATGCACACCAAAATGAGTCAAATGGATGCAATGACTTCAGCAGATGAATTAATTAAAAGAGCAATGAAATGGGGAATGAAATCAATTGCAATAACAGACCATGGAGTTGTTCAAGCCTTTCCAGAAGCTTATCACTTATTAGGCAGAGACAACCAAGACATGAAAGTAATTTATGGTGTTGAGGCATATTTGGCACCAGACAAAGAAAAATCAGTATCTAATGGAAAAAATCAAAGTATTGATACAACTTATTGTGTACTTGACCTAGAAACAACAGGATTTTCACCACTTACAGAAAAAATAACTGAAGTAGGAATTATGAAAGTAAAAGATGGAGAAGTAATTGATGAATTTAGTTGCTTTGTAAATCCAGAAAAGCCAATTCCACAAAGAGTGGTAGAAGTTACTAATATAACAGATGACATGGTAAAAGATGCAGAAACAATCGATAAAGTATTTCCAAAAGTTCTAGAATTTTTAGGAGATTCTGTAATTGTTGCACATAATGCGGGATTTGATGTTGGATTTTTGAAACACAATGCCAAAGTTCTTGGATATGATTTTGATTATACATATATAGATACACTTTCATTAGCAAAAGATTTATTTCCAAATTTCAAGAAATATAAATTAGGAAAAATTGCTGATGAATTAGGAATTGTAGTAGAAGTAGCTCATAGAGCATTAGATGATGTTGATACAACTGTTAAAGTATTTAAAGTAATGATGAAAATGTTAAAAGATAAAGGTGTAACAACAGTTAATGAAATAGATACTGTTGGAAGAGATCCAGAAGCTCAAAAAGAAGAGTACAAAAAGTTGAGTACATATCATGCTATAATTTTAGCAAAAAATTATGTAGGACTAAAAAACTTGTATAAATTAGTATCATTATCACACTTGCACTATTTCTACAAAAAGCCTCGTATATTGAAGAGTTTGTATAAAAAATATTCAGAAGGATTGATACTTGGAAGTGCCTGTGAAGCAGGTGAATTATATCAAGCAATCGAACTTGGAAAATCTGATGAAGAAATCGAAAATATTGCAAAAGACTATGATTATCTTGAAATTCAACCAATTGGAAATAATGAATTCTTAGTTAGAGATGGAAAAGTTCCAGATAGGGAATATCTAAAAGATATTAATAGAAAGATAGTAGCACTTGGAGAAAAACTTGGAAAATTAGTTGTAGCAACATGTGATGTCCATTTTATGGATCCGCAAGATGAAATTTATAGACGTATATTAGAAGCAGGTCAAGGCTACAAAGATGCAGATAATCAAGCACCATTATATTTAAGAACAACAGAAGAAATGCTTAAAGAATTCGAATATCTTGGAGAAGAAAAGGCATATGAAGTTGTAGTAACAAACACAAATAAGATATCAGACATGTGTGATAGAATAGACCCAATATCACCAGAAAAATGTCCACCACATATTCCTGGATGTGAGGAAGATATAAAAAATATTGCATATAAAAAAGCACATGAATTATATGGAGACCCATTACCAGAAATAGTTCAAACAAGACTTGATAAAGAGCTAAACTCAATCATCAGTAATGGATATTCAGTAATGTATATCATTGCTCAAAAACTAGTATGGAAATCAAATGAAGATGGATATATCGTAGGTTCCAGAGGTTCAGTAGGTTCATCATTAGTAGCATTTATGACAGGTATAACAGAAGTAAATTCTTTAAAACCACATTATAGATGTCCAAACTGTAAATATTCAGAATTTGAAGATTATGGAGTAGGAAATGGATTTGATTTGCCAGATAAAGATTGTCCAAAATGTGGACATAAGCTTGCAAAAGACGGAATGGATATACCATTCGAAACATTCTTAGGATTCAATGGAGACAAAGAGCCAGATATAGACTTAAACTTTTCTGGAGAATATCAAGCAAAAGCTCACAAATATACAGAAGTAATATTTGGAAAAGGAACTTGCTTTAAGGCAGGAACAGTAGGTACAGTTGCTGATAAAACAGCATTTGGATATGTAAAAAAATATTATGAAGAGCGAAATATACCTGTAAATAAAGCAGAAATTGCAAGACTAGCAGTAGGATGTACAGGAATAAAAAGAACAACAGGACAGCATCCAGGTGGAATTATAGTAGTTCCAAAAGGAAGAGAAATATATGAATTTACACCAGTACAACATCCAGCAGATGACCCAAATTCAGATATTATAACAACACACTTTGATTACCACTCAATAGATGGAAACTTGTTAAAACTAGATATACTAGGACACGATGATCCAACTGTAATTCGTATGTTGCAAGACTTAACAGGAATGGCTCCAACAGACATTCCGCTAGATGATAAGCCAACAATGTCAATATTTAATTCAACAGAAGCATTAGGTGTAACACCAGAGCAAATAAACTCAGAAGTAGGAACTTATGGAATACCAGAATATGGTACAAAATTCGCAAGAGGCATGCTTTTGGATACACATCCAACAACATTTGATGAATTGATACGTTTATCAGGATTATCACATGGTACAGATGTATGGTTAGGAAATGCCCAAACTTTAATTGAGCAAGGAATTGTAACTTTGCAACAGGCAATCTGTTGTAGGGATGATATAATGATATACTTAATTCAAAAAGGTTTACCACCAGATAAGTCATTTAAAATAATGGAAGCGGTACGTAAAGGAAAAGTTGCAAAAGGAAAAGAACCAAAATGGAAAGATGAATATATCCCATTAATGAAAGAACATGATGTACCAGATTGGTATATAAAATCTTGTGAAAAAATCAAGTACATGTTCCCTAAGGCACATGCTGCAGCTTATGTAACAAATGCATTTAGAATTGCATGGTTTAAGGTACATATTCCGTTAGCATATTATGCTGCATATTATTCAATAAGAGCAAAAGCATTTGATGCAGATGTTATGATAAATGGTGATGAAAGAGTAAAGAACAAGATGAAAGAAATAGAAATGATGGGAAATAATGCAACACCAAAAGATAAAGATATGTTTGATGATTTGGAAATAGTACATGAAATGTATCAAAGAGGATTTAAATTTTTACCAATTGATTTATACAAATCACATGCAACAAAATTCCAAGTAGAGGGTGAGTATTTAAGGCCACCACTAAACAGTATAGCTGGACTTGGAAATGTTGCAGCAGAGAGCATAATGAAAGCTAGACAAGATGAAAAATTCATGTCAATAGATGATATGAAAATTCGTGCAAAAATTGGAGATTCAGTTACTGAGCTTTTAAGACAATTTGGTTGTTTGGAAGGAATGAGCCAAAGTAATCAATTAAGTTTATTTGGATAAAAAAATAGGGTCGGTTCTTTTCTTCGCATGCGAAAAAAAGAACCGACCCCAAATTAGCAAGGAGGAAAAAATGAAAT
>OIEM01000754.1_pt1 | contig 15085 bp, 5 predicted proteins | sample 1581761 | NCBI WGS metagenome assembly OIEM01 (sample SAMN01760978, study PRJEB22395) | human gut metagenome | reverse complement strand
ACATCATTAAGTTTTTTTATAATCCATTCATCATCAAATCCACTAAATCGCAATTTAGGAACTAATTTTTCTTCACTCATGCAAAATCAATCCCTAAAATAATGGTGCTTTAATGCCCAATTCATCACAATATTTCTTAATTTCTGCATCCACTTCTTTCATTTCTTCAGAAATCTTTTCAAGTTCTTTGCATACTTCATCTAAATCTACGGGTTCTTCTTCTTCAAAAGTATCAACATAACGAGGGATATTCAAGTTAAAATCGTTTTCTTTAATCTCTTCAAGTGAAGCTCTGTGTGAGTATTTGTCTATTTCTTCACGATTGATGTATGTGTTAATTATTTTATCAATATCTGATTTTCTTAATTTATTTTGATTTTTAACCTTTTCAAATTCTTGAGATGCATCTATAAATAATATATCATCATTTTCTTCACGACATTTTTTAAATACTAAAACACATGTCGGGATACTTGTTCCATAAAATAGATTAGCGGGCAATCCTATTACTGCATCAAGGTAATTTCTCTCATCAACCAAAAATTTTCTAATTGTTCCTTCAGCTGCTCCTCTAAATAACACCCCATGAGGCAATACTATTGCCATTGTTCCGTTTTCATCCAAATGATAAATCATATGTTCTACAAATGCATAATCTGCTTTGGATTTTGGAGGCAGTTTTCCTGCCGCACTGAATCTTTCATCATCCAAGAATTTTTTATCTGAACTCCATTTTGCTGAAAATGGTGGATTTGCCACTATTGCTTCAAATCTCTCGTCAATAAACAACGGTTCCTCTAAACTGTCTCCCTGGCGAATATCAAAATCATTGAAATTTACATCATGAAGAATCATGTTCATCCTAGCTAAGTTATAAGTTGTTTGGTTTAGTTCCTGACCATAAAAGTCTGTTACTCTTACTTCTTTACTTACACGAAGCAAAAGTGAACCTGAACCACATGTTGGATCATAAACAGATTTTAATCTGTTTTTACCAACTGTAACTAATTTTGCTAAAATTTTACTTACTTCCTGAGGAGTATAAAATTCTCCTGCTTTTTTACCGGCATCTGATGCAAATTGACTTATCAGATATTCATATGCATCTCCAAGAATGTCATTTTCATCATTTTCAAGTTCAAAATCTATTTCAGATAAGTGTTTTATTATTTGTCCAATTAACTTATTTTTATCGGATACTTTTCTTCCAAGTTTGGATGACTGCAAATCCACATCATCAAAAAGATTTTCAAAATCCTGAGCACTTTCTCCACCAATTGATGAATCTCCCACTTTTTTAAATGCCCTTTCAACATTTTGAATTAAGTCCTCATCTCCAACACTGGCCTGTTTAACTAAATTTGAAAAAAGATCCTGAGGTTCTATGAAATATCCTAAATTTTCAATAGCTTCCTGTCTTAAATCTTCTTTGAATTTATCTATTGCATATGCCTGTTCAAAATCCAAACCGTCCTGTTTTAATTCATTTGTTAATCTTAACTCAATTTTTTCAGATAAATATTTGTAAAAAATAAATCCCAAAATATAATTTTTGAATTCATTTGCATCCATTGTTCCGCGTAATACATCTGCTACTGCCCATAATTTTGTTTCTAAATTCTGTTGTTTGTCTGACATTTATTAATCCCCCACTAATTTATCCAATATTGCTTTTTGTGCTTTTTTATTGTTTTCTACTGATTTTAATTTTAATTGAATTTTATCTTCTAATAATCTTAATAATTTACCATACTCTTTTTGATTATTGTAATCTGGAATTGGTAGTTTAACTTCCCTCATATGATTAATTTTAATCCATTTTCCCGCTGAACCTTCTCTTAACTTATTTAGTTCACGCGGGAATATACTACTTTTTAAAAGAAAAACCATAAAATCAGAATCTATATTTTCATGTAATCTTATGATTATATAATCGCTTGGAATTATGATTCCCTTTTTTGTAATTTTAGTTACTTTATTTAAATCAAAACTATGAACAATAATATCATTTTCTTTTGAAAAGTATTTTTCAAATTTTTTAAGATAATTATCTGAAACTGTTTTAGATTCACAGTCAAACTTTAAAAAATTATCAGAGTATGTTTTGTGAACCACAACTTGTGATTCTCCATACTCATCACCATATCTAGATAATCTAACTCCTGAAAAAACATCAGCTATCTGTGATAATCTTTTTATTTCTATTTAAATTCCCCCAAATTTTTTATATAGAACATTTTAATCCCATATGTCTGAATTCGCAACCAACCTTATCATGATATTCTATTTTAGCATATTTAACTAAGGACAAGGGATTTATTAATTTGTATGTTGAAGGTTTTTGATTGAATTTATATCCGCATTTCACACGAAGGTTACGATAAATATTATTATAAATTTCCCCGTACTCCATTATCTTGTGTAAGGGAACTTCATCTATTCCATTATATCTAACTCCATTTACAACCCTTGAATGTTTATTTCTTGTCAGTAGCAGTTTATCAAATTCACTTTCAAGTAAAACATATTGTTTATTATATAATTTTCTTGAAAAATTTCCAAAATCGTTTATTCCAAATATTTCTAATATTTTAGCCCGATAATTGTTTTCAAACTGGAATCCTATTAACGGCATTTCAGAAATTTCATCATAGCTATCGATGATTTTCAGTGTTTGGTATAATCCCCCATTATCATATTCATGGTTGATGAAATAGTTTAATCCAAATTTTACAGCATCGCTGTTTTCTATTGATTCGGCATTTGGTATTTCATTTTTAAGAATTTCATGTTCTTCCAATACTCTTTCATAGTCTGCAATTGTTAATGGCTCGTATATTTCATATTTTCTGAAGAGATTAAATATGTCTTCTTCATTAAATACTGTTTTTTTAATTCCATGTTGTATAATAACCTCCAATACATTATCAGAAATTAGATATTCCTGATTATTGTTATGAATTACTAATTTATCATTAAATCTATCAAAAGTTATTCCGTCATCATTTAATTCTTGTACTTTTTGTTGAGTAGTTTGTTTGTTCATTTTAAGACCTTTGTTTTTTTTATTTAGAAAAAAACTGCCTGTAAATATGAAAACAAGTTTTATATTTCTATTTTGAATTTCACAATTAAACAAAGGTTTAATAATGTTGAAATAAATAGATTAAAGTGCAATCAATTTACTTGTCATATTTATATGGCAAGTTTTTTTATTCTTAAATTAATTTTGTCCTATTCGCACAGGACAAGATATACTTTATACTTTCTACCATATAAATGTTTCTGTCCTAATTAATTAGGACAAAAATAAGAAAAATTAAATCAGTGCAAATTTATCTACCAAATCAATTATTTTACTTTTTAACAAGCTAACTTTATGTCTGCGTTCTAAAAATCCAATATCTTCATTAAATGACTGTTTAATATCATCATCACGTAATTTACCACTATATTCATACTCTTCAATGATTTTTCTAGTTTCCTCATCAGATAAGTTTTCAGAAGCTACCATTTCATTAATTTCTTTATTTTTCTCTTTTTCAAAGTATTGCGGCAACTCCTCATCAACATCAATTTGCCCATTAGATTCTACAATATTTTCATGTATAAACTTATCAATAAGCTCTGCTTTACTTTTAAGTTCATGTGAAGCTTGCATTAAATCATGAATCAAGCGGACATCCTTTTTAAATGAAGAATCTTTTGGATCCAAGTCTTTTAAAAGATTTATTATATATGAAACATTAATGTTATCCTGTCTTGTAAGTTCTATTTCAAAATCTATATCATCTAAAATACTTGACTTTTCAGGACTTTCTCTACGGCTAACCTTAGCATATAAATCCAAATATTTACTTTTATAATCATTTAAATCTTGTTCTGTTAATTTTAAATCATCATAACTAAATTCTGCAAATGTAGTCATCCTATTTAAAACCCTAAGAATATTTTTAAAGTTTAAAACAAATTTTTCAACATCTTTTTCATCTTCTAAACCATCAACATCCTGTACATCCGGCACTAATGTTAAAAGTCTGCTTGCACAGGAATTAAATTTTTCAACATATTCACTATAAGGTAAAGTTATTACATAACCTTCAGCATCAGTATCTGAAAAAAGTCTAACTGCTTCATCAACTCTTTTTTTAAGATTTCTAAAACAGACAATATTTCCCTGTGTTTTTTTAACATTATCAATCCTGTTTGTTCTTGAAAATGCTTGAATTAAACCATGATACTGCAAATTCTTATCAACATATAATGTATTCAATAAAGGATTATCAAAACCAGTTAAAAACATATTGACAACTAAAAGAATATCAATTTGCTTGTTTTTACTTCTTTTACTTACATCAACATAATATGAACCGAAATCATCTGTTGAATAATTAGTTCCAAACATTTCATTATAATCCTCAATATGGCTTTCTAAGTTATCGCGGGGATGTCTATTACCTTCCTCCAAATCTACATTGTCTCCATATGAATAAATAGCTGCAATTTTTAAATCAGGATTTTTCTTTTTAAAAATATTATAATATTTATTTAAAACCGGAACTGATGAAACACAAAACATACTTGTAAATTCTTTGTGATATGTTTTATTATTATGATATTTAATAATATAATCAACAATTTTCTCCAATCTTTCTTCAGATTCCATAACCTCTCCTGTATCAATAGCTTCAACTTCAATATCAGTTTTAACCCTGCTTTTATATGTTCCAACATAATCTACTGCAAATCCTAAAACATTTTCATCATGAATAGCATCTTTAATTAAATAGGAATGCAGACGTTTTCCAAATAAATCCTGAGTGGTTCTTGATTTATTTGCATTTTCAGCAAAAATTGGAGTTCCTGTAAAGCCATAGTAGTTAATATTGGTAAAGAAATTTGTAATGTCTTTGTGCATATCTCCAAACTGGGATCTGTGACACTCATCAAACATTAAAATCATACGAAGATTCCTATAGTTTTCTAATTGTTTTGCCCTACCTTTTACAGCACGATGCAACTTTTGTATTGTTGTGATAATAAGTTTATTTTTACCTTTTAATTGTTTAATAAGAGCATTTGTATTATCAGTCCCGTCTACTGCACCTGCTGAGAAACTATTAAACTCTTTAGTTGTTTGATAATCCAAATCATTTCTATCAACAATAAACATTACTTTATCAATATCTTCCCTACTGGTTAATATTTGACAAGCTTTAAATGAAGTTAAAGTTTTACCTGAACCTGTTGTGTGCCATACATATCCGTTAGATTTATTTGAAACACTCTCAAGAATAGCTTCAACTGCATAATACTGATATGCTCTTAAAACCATCAGTGATTTTTTTGTTTCATTTAAAACAATGTATTGTGAAATCATTTTAGATAAATGGCATTTTTCCAGAAATGTAGTTGCAAAATCTTCTAAATTATTGATATTGTTATTATTTTTATCTTTCCAGAAAAATGTAAAGTTATAATTTAGTTCTGAGTTATTTGAGAAAAATTTAGTATTCACACCATTACTTATTACAAAAATCTGTACATAATTAAAAAGATTATGGAATGAATGTAACTGATATCTTTGAATTTGTTTAAAAGCCTGTTTTAGTTCAACACCTCGCTTTTTAAGTTCAATTTGAACTAAAGGCAAACCATTAATAAGAATAGTCACATCATAACGATTTTTATATGTTCCTTCCATTGTAATTTGATTTGCAACTTGAAAAATATTTTTACACCATTCTTTTTTGTTTAAAAATTTAACATAGAATGTTTCATCTTCACGAGAAAGTTCATATTGGTCTCTGAGCTTTTTAGCTTTTTCAAAAATAGAACCTCCTTCCAAATGAATAAGAATCTTTTTAAACTCATCATCAGTAAAAGTAGTGTTATTAAATCTTTCCAATTGCTGTTTAAAATTAGATTCTAACTCTTTTTCATCTTTAATTAAAACTTGCTCATAACCTCCATCAACTAAGGTTTTAATTAAATTATTTTCTAGAGCTGCTTCACTTTGACTAGCCATATTATCACAACAATACTCAAATTATTTTTAATATTTGTTGTGCTGATTATATACAAGTTACTGTTAATTTCTAAGAAAATAATAAGAGCAATCCATTAATAGCAATGAAAAAATAGCTAATCTTAAAAAATAAAAAAAAGCTGATTTGAGTAGTTAAACCCAAACCACAAATAAATTATAATTTTCTTTTTCTAGATCCGACGAATATTACACTTAAAATACATAAGAGCAATATTACAAGTGGATTTCCTGTATTCAGTAAGTTTACAGATTTGCCATATTCATTATCTGAAGATGAACCATCTGGATGAACCTGTTTATCCGGACCGATCGGAGCTGCTTTTTTAAGGACTTTAACAGTTACATTGTCGTAGTTGTTTTCCATGATTACTTCGAAGGTTTCGCTTGTTACATTGACATATACTGTTGAATTGCCTTCGTTTAATGCTTTAGCTACAAATGTTAATACGACTTTTTCACCATTTGTTAAGTTTCCTATAGACCAGTTGCCTGAAGTTATGTCAAATGTTCCTTTTGTTGCATTATATGAGAGAATGCTTAATGCATTTGGTATTAATATATTAGCAATAGTATTTATTGCATCGCTTGGTCCATTATTTATGACAGTAACTGTGTAGACAATATTGTCTCCAACATATATTTCGGATTTGTCAGCAACTATGTGTATTTCCAGATCAACAATATCTCCGGATTCTATAGTGCAGTTGGAAGTTTTGTTTCCAACATTTACAGTATTTGTAATATTTCCTGATTTGTTTACGCATACATCAGCAGTCAAATCAACAGTTGAATTAGCTGTGATGTTTAAAATCCATGTAATAATTCCAGTAACAGGGTCATATACTCCGCCGTTTGAAGCATTGATGAATTTTAATCCTTCAGGAAGAATATCTCTAATTACAACATTTGTTGCATTGATTTTTCCAGAGTTGGAAACTGTAATAGTATAGGTTATTTCATCTCCAATATGAATATCAGAGGAATTAACTTCTTTTACAGTGATTATTTCAGGAACTGTTATGTTTCTGACAGCTGTTTTATTACCAACAGCAACAGTGTTAGGTAAAACACCATAACCTAAAACAGTAACATTTACATTGAATGTTTTGGTTTCGCCTTTAGCTAAATCAACAATCCAGGTAATTATGCCTGTTTTTTCATCATATGTGAAGTTTCCAGTTGCATTTAAGAATTTCAATCCTTTATCTAAAACATCTGTAATAACTACATTGTTAGCATCACCGATACCGTCATTAGTAACAGTAACAGTGTAGGTTACATTATCACCGAAATTAGGAATTTCGTTGTCAACTGTTTTGTCCGGATTGATTTCAGGAACAGTCACATTAACACCAGTTGTTTTATTACCAACAACTAAAGAGTTAGTAACATTTCCATAACCTACAACAGTAGCAATCACACTAAATACTTTACTTTCACCTTTAGCCAAATCAACAATCCAAGTAACAGTACGTGTAGCTTCATCAAAGGAGTAATTACCAGTAGCATCAACGAAAGTTAAACCTTCACCTAAAATATCTCTAACAACAACATCCTTAGCATCACCAATTCCATCATTAGTAACAGTAACAGTATAAGTTACATTATCACCGAAATTAGGATTAGTAATATTAGCTGTTTTATCAGGAATAATTTCAGGAACAACAACATCAGCAGAAGCAGTGTTATCCCCAACAGTTACATCATTGATTAAAACACCATAAGCTTCAGCAACAGCAGTCACATAGAAAGTTTGAGACTCACCTTTAGCCAAATCAATAATCCATGTAACAGTACGACTATCTTCATCAAAAGTATACTCGCCAGTAGCTTTAACAAATTTCAATCCTTTATCAAGAATATCTCTAACAACAACCTGTTTAGCATCAACAACACCATTATTTGTAACAACAACAGTATAAGTTACAGTATCGCCGAAATTAGGATTTTCAACATCTACAGTCTTACCCGGAATAATTTCAGGTACTGCAATATTTACAGAACTTGATTTGTCTCCAACAGAAACAGTGTTAGGTATGTTTCCATAAGCTGAAACAGTAGCAATTACAGTGAATACTTTGCTTTCTCCTTTAGCCAAATCAACAGTCCAGGTAACAGTACGTTTAAAAGGATTCCAAACACCATTATCAGAAGCACTTACAAAGGTTAAACCTTCATCTAAAGTATCAACGACAACAACCTGTTTAGCATCAACAACACCATTATTGCTAAGTGTAATAGTGTATTCGACTTTGTCACCAAAGTTAGGAGCAGTATTGTTAACATCCTTAGTAGGAATAATTTCAGGAACGGCCACATCTACAGACGCCCTTTTATCCCCAACAGTTACATCATTGGTTAAAACACCATACTCATCAGCAACAGCAGTTACAGTCAAATCAAGAGAACTGCCTGCACCAATGTCAACTACCCATGTAACAGTATGAGCAACTTCATCATAAACACCATTATGAGAAGAACTGACATATTTCAATCCTTTATCTAAATAATCCACAACAACAACCTGTTTAGCATCAACAATAGCGCTGTTGAAAACAGAAATGAAATAGGTTACTTCTTCACCGAAATTAGGAACTGTATTTTCAACTTTTTTAATTGGAGTAATTTCAGGTACTGTAATGTTTTTTGTAGCTGATTTGTTTCCTACAACTACTGTATTATTTATGTTTCCATATGCTTCTACAGCAGCATTTACACTAAATACCGCACTTTCACCAGCACCCAAATCAATAATCCAGGTAATGGTTCTTGTAGATTCATCATATTTGCCGTTATGGCTTGCATTAATGAATTTTAAACCTTTGCCAAGAGTATCAACTATGACAACTTGTTTTGCATCTTTATTAGCATTATTGTTAACAGTTATAGTGTATTCCACTTTATCTCCAAAGTTAGGAGTTGTATTGTTAACATCCTTAGCAGGAATGATTTCAGGTATATCTACAGTTACAGCAGCTGTTTTATTACCTACAGTTACTTCATTGGTTACATCTGTGTATCCGATGATTTTAGCAACAACAGTAAATGTTTTAGTTTCTCCAGAAGCCAGGTCAACTTTCCAGGTAATTGTATTGGTTTTATTATCATAGTTACCAGTAGAACTGACATATTCTAAACCTTTGCCAAGAGCATCAACAATAATTACATCATTAGCGTTTCCATTACCTTCGTTTTTAACAGTAACTGTATAAGTTAAATCATCTCCGAAGTTAGGGTTTTCATTGTCTACTGTTTTGTCTGGAGTGATTTCAGGTACGGTTACATTTTTATTGAATGTTTTGTTACCGACAACTAAAGAGTTGGTTACATTACCATAGTTGATAACAGTAGCTACAACAGTAAATGTTTCTGTTTTACCTGCATCTACATCAACAGTCCATGTAATAGTATTGGTAGCTTCATCAAAGGTATAAGTACCGGTAGCTGAAACAAATTTAAGATCTTTACCTAAAACATCACGAACAACAACAGCTTTAGCATCTGCATTTCCGTCATTAGTGACTGTTACAGTATAAGTTACATTGTCACCAAAGTTAGGATTTTCAATGTCTGCAGTTTTGTTAGGAATAATTTCAGGAACATTTACATCTACAGAAGCGCTTTTATCTCCAACAGATACAATGTTGGTTAAAACGCCATATTCTTCAGCAAAAGCTGTTACAGTCAAATCAAGAGAACTGCCTGCACCAATATCAACTATCCATGTAACAGTATGAGAAGCTTCATCATAAACACCATTATGAGAAGAACTGACATATTTCAATCCCTTATCCAAACGGTCTACAACAACTACATGTTTAGCATCTGCTTTGCCGATGTTATTAACAGTAATTGTGTAATCTATGCTATCACCAAAGTTAGGATACTTATTGTCCGCATCTTTACTTGGGATAATTTCAGGAACATCAACATCTACAGCAGAGGTTTTATTACCTACAACTAAAGAGTTGGTTACATTCCCGTATCCAATTACTTTAGCAACTACTTTAAATGATTTTGTTTCCCCTGAATTTAGATTAACAGTCCATGTAATAGTACGGGTAATCGGATTATATACTCCTCCGTCTGCTGAAATAAGTTCTAAACCTTCACCTAAAACATCACGAACAGCTACATTATTAGCATTAACTTTACCTGCATTGGTAACATTAACAGTGTATGTTACTTCATCACCAAAGTTAGGATTTTCAATGTCTGCAGTTTTGTTAGGAATAATTTCCGGTACTGTAATGTTTACAGAACTTGTTTTATTTCCGACAGTTACATTGTTGGTTAAAACACCGTAATCTTCAACAGTAACCTTAATGGTTAAATCAACATGATCTTTAGCATTAACATCTACAATCCAGGTTACAGTACGGGTAAGTTCATCATAAACACCACCATAATTAGCTTCAATGAACTTGAAACCAGGAGCAAGAATATCTTTTACAACAACATTCTTAGCATCAGCAGCACCATCGTTAGAAACAACAATAGTATAAGTTACATTGTCGCCAAAATTAGGGTTTTTGTTATCTACAGTTTTATTTGGAGTAATTTCAGGAACATTAACGTTTATTTTAGAAGTTTTATTGCCTACAGCTAAAGAGTTGGTTACATTACCATACCCTACCACAGTAGCTACAACATTTAATGTTTTGGTTTTGCCTGCAGCCAAATCAACAATCCAAGTAACAGTGTTGGTTTTTTCATCCCAAACACCACCATCTGAAGAACTGACATATTTAAGGCCGTTACCTAATTGGTCAACAATGACAACCTGACTAGCATCCACATCACCGTCATTAGTAACAGTAACAGTGTAGGTTACATTGTCACCAAAGTTAGCATCAGTTACATTAGCTGTTTTATCAGGGACAATTTCCGGAACTGCAATATCTACAGAACTTGTTTTATCTCCAACAGTCACCCTGTTAACTAAAACACCGTAATCTTCCACAGTAACATTTACTTTTAATTCTACAGTTTTACCTGAATCAATATCTAAAGTCCATGTTACAGTATGTGTATTTTCATCATAAACACCCTTGTAATTAGCTCCAAGGAATTTAAGACCTTTCGCAAGAGTATCTGTTATTACAACTTGTTTTGCATCACTAATGCCGTCATTAGAAACAACAATAGTATAAGCTACATTTTCACCGAAGTTAGGAGTTGTATTGTTAACATCTTTTTTAGGAGTAATTTCAGGTACATCCACATTTTTAAAGATTGTTTTATTTCCAACAACAACTTTGTTAGATATATTTCCATAGCCTGAAACAGTAGCTTCAACAGTAAATGTTTTTACTTCGTTTTTAGCTAAATCAACAATCCATGTAATAGTACGGGTAATCGGATCATATTGACCGTTATCACTAATATCAGTAACGGTTAATCCGTTCCCAACAACATCCTTAACAATAACATTATTAGCTTCAAATTCGCCATTGGTAACAGTGACAGTATATGATACTTTATCACCGAAGTTAGGTGAATCATTATCAATAGTTTTATCAGGAGTAATTTCAGGAACAGTTACATTTCTTATAACAGTATTGTCTCCAACAGTAACTGTATTGTTTAAAACACCATAAGCATCTACAGTAGCATATACATAGAATGTTAAGTTTTGACCTACAGCTAAACCATCAATATTCCATGTAACAGTACGTGTGGTAGAATCATATTCATAATTACCACTAGCACCAGTAAATATTAAACCTTTATCAAGAGTATCTGTTAAAGTTACATCAGCAGTAATCTTACCAACATTACTTACCACTATTGTATATTTAACTTTATCACCATAGTTAGGGTTTGTAACATTTACATCCTTTGTAGGAACTACTTTAGGCAGTTCTTGTATGTATATGGTTTTAGTAGCTACATTGTTACTTATGTTAGTATCTTCAGTACTGTTTACTGCATTAACAGTCAGAGTAACAGTACCTAGACGGGTAGTTTTTGTTTTAACTTTAAGAGTAACAACTTCATTTTTGGCTAATTTTCCTACTTTCCATATACCTGTAGCTGCATCAAAAGTACCTTTTGAAGGAGTGAAACCAACAATATCCTCAAGTTTAATTCCATTTACATAACAATTATTGTCAGTATGCGGACCATGGTTAGTTAAACTAATAGTCCATTCAACTTCCTCGTCCAATCCATAATAATTTTTATCAGTTGTAATATCAACATCCAAATCAACAAAACCAACTACTTCAAAATTAGTTTCATTTTTGATAGCTTTATAGAAGAGATCTTCAGGATGTTCTGCTTTAATGGTATAATTACCAGGAGCAAGACCGCTTAATGAAAACCTGACATCACCATAAATTGAAGAGATTAAAGTTTCATTGTAAATAATGTTTCCGTCTTCATCATAAATAACAATCGGATTGATTGACTGAGTATTTTCACGTTCATCCCTATAGATTAAAGTACCGTTTTTACTGTTTTCCACACCATCAACCGGATGAAGTTCATCTGCTCCGGTTGTTCTGTTCATGATTGTTCCGTTTACATTAAATAAGTAAGTTACATTATCAAATGAAATATCATTAAGCTGACCTACATGATGTATTGCATTTGCAATATTGTTTCCACCAATAATCACTACAGTAACATTAACAGTTACTCCATAAGGATTTTTCGGATTTTGAACAATAATAGGCAATGCATAAGTATAAGCCTGGTTTCTGTAAAATACAATATTTTTAAGAGAAGCTACACCGTCTACAAATAAAGCAGAACCGTTAACAGCTGTATTATATCTGAATATTGCATTATCATAAGTTACATTATTACCCATAGTATATATAGCTCCACCTAAACCAGTATTTAAATCATTGTTAAATGGATTAGCATGGTTGGAGTAGAACTGTGAATTGGTTACTTTTATATGACTTCCTTTTACACCTATAGCTCCTGCATCACCTTCTACAGTGTTATTTGCAAAGTAAGAACTGTCTATATTAACATTATTTCCACTGATTCCTAAAGCTCCTGCTTGAGATTTTGAAACACCATCAGAAATAGCTTTATTTCCTATAAAAGTAGCGTTCAAAACATTAACATAACTTCCTTCCACCCTCACAGCACCTGCGAAGTGTGCAGAATTATTTACAAATGTTGCATTTTGAATTTTAACATTATTTCCTTTTACATAAATAGCTCCGGCATGGTTTTTAGCAGAGTTATTTCCAAAATTAGAATTTAAAACCGTGATTCCATCATCAACAACATAAACAGCTCCACCATCATCAGCAGCTTTATTTGATATGAATGTGGAGTTATCTACAGTTATATCATTACCGTGAGTAGTAATAGCGCCACCTATAGGTGCAGCGTTTCCTTCAAAATAAGAATTTGTAATTTTTACCTTTTGACCTGTAGTACCGTCATATCCGGTAGAGATTGCACCACCAAAACCGGTTGCAGTGTTGTTAATAAATATACAATCTTTCAATTCACCGCTTGCATGGAAAGTGGTAGCCGCTCCCCTATATGCAATATTGCTTATAAAAGTACAGTTATAAACAGTACTTCCCGGTCTGAAACAAAGTGCACCTGCATGAGAGTTATTAACATCCGAATTTGCCTGATTATATTCGAATGTACAATTAGAAACTGTACCCAATACCTGTAATGCAGCACCAAAGGCATTTCCATTTGTTGATGTGGCATAATTGTTCATAAATTTAGTGTTACTTACTTTATTGCTGCTGGAACCAACAATTGTAATTCCAATAGCCATTGCCCCTATAGAAGAAACATAATTATCACGAACAATACAGTCAGTCATTGACCCGTCAAAACTTGCAGTTCTGACAACATAACTATTTGTTACAGTATTGTAAGTACTGGTAGCTTTATTGTTAACCAAAGTACAACGAGATAATGTTACTGTATTTTCTGAATATAATGCAGAATGAACATCTCCTCTTGAGCTAGATGATGCTTCACAGTTACTGATAACACAGTTTTCCAAAACAAGATTAGAACCTGAACTGTAAACACCAGCACCATTTGCATCACGTCCTGAATATTTACCATTAGTTATTATAATGTTCTTCAAAGTTATGCTGCTGGCTCCAATGTTAAACACACGGGAACTTGATTTTGCATCTAATGTAGACATCTCATTACCGGTTCCACCTTTGTTTGGATTAATAGAACCGTCAATAGTAATCTTATCTTTATTAGAAAACCATCCACCAGCTACAGAAATCTCACTGCCGGATCCTGTGAACGTGTGATTGTTTAAATAAATTGTATCACCAGACCGAGCCTGATTTATTCCATTCTGAACATCGCTAAATGTTCCATCATTATTTATATCAATGTCTGCTGCAGAACTAGCTCCAATTATTAATAAGAATAATAAAGCCGATCCAACAACAGCAAATATCTTTTTAACCATTTTATCAACTCACCAATTATAGAATTCAAAAAATTTTCTCATGTAAATTATTATGTGAACATGAAAATTCTACAGGATTATATTTGGAACATATGATGTATATATGTTTCTATTCAGCTATACAAAATATTATAATTAGAAAAGTTAATTATATGAAGCATTATAAATAACCTCAATTAATTAAACAATATATAATTTCCCCCCCCAATATGACAAAAATACCATACATAATCAGTTTTAACTATATATTATTCAAAATAACAATAATATTTAATTATATTATAACTAAAAAATATGAAAAATAATTATGAAATGTTTAACAAAAAAATAATGTATATAAAATTCGTTCAGAATATTAAGTTCACCTAATAATCCATAAATTATACCACAATTAATTAAATAATTGATTAACAAAAATAAAAGTTGAGGAATAATATGAATAAACAAAGAAAATACAAACAACGAACTCTGGAAGTTCATGCAGGTGAAGAAGTGGACCCTGTTACCGGAGCCAGAGCTACACCTATATATCATACCAGCTCATATGCTTTTGAAAGTGCTGAAAAAGCTAAAAAATTATATGCTCTTGAAGAAGAAGGTTATCTATA
>OIEM01000748.1_pt1 | contig 15124 bp, 8 predicted proteins | sample 1581761 | NCBI WGS metagenome assembly OIEM01 (sample SAMN01760978, study PRJEB22395) | human gut metagenome | reverse complement strand
ATACTAAGAAAAGAAAAAACATCAATGGATAAAGATGGGAATATTCATTGGTATCGTGTAATAAAAGCGCCAATAATTAAAAATAATAATTCAATAGAAGGTTTAATAACAATAGCGAGAAATATTGACAGTTGTAAAGCTCTTGAAAACCAAAAAGATTTGTTTATTGCAACCCTTGTCCACGATTTGAAAAATCCGCTGTTGGCACAAATCAGTTGTATAAATCAATTTTGCCAAGGGCGTTTTGGAGAGCTTACGGATACTCAAAAAGAATTACTTGGTATTACGCTAGAATCTGCAAATTATATGAAAGATATGTTGTATACGCTAATAAATACATATAAGTACGATAATGGTGCAATACAATTGAAAAAAGAAAATACAGATATTGATAAATTGTTAAAAACTTGTATTAGGGAACACAAAATATTAGCAAGTGAGCGTGGTCTGAAAATTAAGTATTCGTGCAATTCTAACCCGCAAGAATGTTTTGCGTGTGTTGATGAAAAACAAATTCGCAGGGTAATAACTAATTTGCTGAGTAACGGAATTCACTATGCAAACGAAAATACTGAGTTTGACGTCGATTTGGCATCAAAAGACGGTAATATTATAATTTTTTTGGAAAATTCAGGTCCAAAAATTGATAAAGAAACTCAAGAACATTTGTTTGAAAAATATATTTCCGAATCAAACAGGTATCAAAAAGTCGGTTTTGGTTTGGGCTTGTATTTATCTAAAAAAATAATTGATGCGCATGGCGGTGAAATTTATTTTAAAGAAAATAACAGTCGCAATCGTTTTGTCATAAAATTCCCGCAACACGATTTAGAAGCTGAAGAAAGTCGAATTTATTGGTAAAGACAAAAAACAGGTCAGTTAAAACTAACTGACCTGTTTTTGTTAATTAACTTATTCCACACATCGAACAGTCCATCTTTGAGTAAAGTCATTGGTATTGAACCACGACATAGAGTATTGACCATCCTTATTTTGGGACATTTTGAGTTTTAGTTTGTTTTGCATTGGACTTAGTACTGTGTCACTATGATGTACTGTTTGACCAAATCGATTGTATTCATCCTTGATAATCCGAGTTTTGTCAGCAAATTGGTTTTTACTTGCCAGACCAAAATTGGTTGGTTCTTTTAATATTGCTGTGTGAGATGTCAAGTTATTTTTGCCATCATAACAAAATATTTCTCTGTTGTGGTCGAATTCATTTATTTTTTTCATTCTTACAACTTTTCCGGAACCTTTTTCGATTGTCGTATAAACCTTACCGCCATTTACGGTTTTTTCAAAAGTAATCAGTCCGCTTTTTGAGACTTTTCCGATTTGTTTACCCAAACCTTTAGATGCACCAAACAGATATGTACCTAATTTGCCTGCAATTCTTTCTAATCCCATTCCAAAATCCCCTTTCCTTTTTCTTGTGAAATGTATCCCCTTACCTCTTTATAAAAACATTTTTTTATAAAACAAAAATATAAGATTCGACAATGTAAAAATTTTAGATCAGAAACAAGAGCATGTTTAAACTATCATATTAACAGATGCTTGGGACCTTGCATGGGTTATATTTCGAAAGAAGATTATAGGAAACAAATAAATGAAATAATAGATATATTAGATGGAAAAGTAGATAAAGTACTAAAAGAATTACAACAAGAAATGCTAGAAGAAGCTAACAAAATGAACTTTGAAAAAGCAGCATATATAAGAGATAGAATGCTTGCAATAGAACGAGTAAATGAAAAACAGAAAGTTTCAAATATTACAGAAAATAATATTGATGTAATAGGAATTGCAAAATCAGAAATGGAAGTTTGTGTTGAAATTTTCTTTGTACGTGGAAGTAAAATGGTAGGAAGAGAACATTACTTTTTCCCAGATTTAAAAGAAATGGAAGATAAAGAAATCATATTCGGCGATGAGTTGACCATCGACCATATTATCTGGATGGGTATCCAGCCCACCCTTCACGAAAAAGCTTCTGCCGTGGGCATTTCCGAAACCCGTCCTTTTGTCGACATTGTCGGTTATCTGCACAAGGCTGTACAGAAGGGACAGACCATCCATTATTTGCCCCCTTATCGTGCCGAGCATAAATTGAAACTGATGGATTGGCTGGGCGTTCCTCCGGCACGTCAGGAAGGGTCCGTGCCGTTTATCCGTGCGGTGGTGGCACAGCGTAATTATAAATCTGCCGAAGAAATTGTAGAAATAGAAAAAGCATGTGATGTGACTGCCGACATGCATATCAAGGCGATGGAAGTGATTCGTCCGGGTATGTACGAATATGAAGTTGTGGCAGAGATGAACCGTGTAGCCGAAATGAATAATTGTGAACTTTCTTTCCCTACAATTGCCACAATCAACGGACAGACTTTGCATAATCATTATCATGGTAATAAAATTAAATCGGGTGACTTGTTTCTGATCGATGCCGGTGCGGAACTTTCATCGGGCTATTGTGGTGATATGTCGTCTACTGTACCTGCCGATAAAACGTTTACTTCGAAGCAACGTGCCGTTTACGAAATTCAGAATGCTATGCATCTGGAATCTGTAAAGGCTCTCCGCCCGGGTATTCCTTATATGGAAGTGTACGACTTATCTGCCCGCGTAATGGTAGAAGGTTTGAAAGGACTGGGTCTGATGAAAGGAAATGCGGATGATGCAGTGCGCGAAGGTGCTCATGCATTGTTCTATCCCCACGGTCTGGGACACATGATGGGACTGGATGTGCATGATATGGAAAATCTGGGCGAAGTGTGGGTAGGCTATAACGGTCAACCCAAGAGTACACAGTTCGGACGTAAGTCTCAACGTCTTGCCATTCCTTTGGAACCGGGCTTTGTACATACCGTTGAACCGGGTATCTACTTCATTCCCGAATTGATTGACATGTGGAAAGAAGGTAAGAAATTCACTGACTTTATCAATTATGACAAATTGGAAGAATATCGTGACTTCGGTGGTATTCGCAATGAAGAAGATTATCTTATTACAGAAACCGGTGCCCGCCGCTTAGGCAAGAAGATACCATTGACTCCGGAAGAAGTGGAAGCTTTGCGATAGTATCAATTTAAGAATGAGTCTAATGAAAAAACTACTATTTTTATTGTGTCTTTTGTCTTGGAGTGCATTGAATGCACAGAAGACGATTAATCGCCCTCCGTTTATAGCAAAGGCAACGGAAACCATTGAGATAGCTGCCGTTCATTTATCGGATACAGCTACCGTGATTGATGTGGATGCAAAATTTACTCCAAAGTACTGGATACGTATTGCCCCTGCTACTTGTCTGGTGGCAGATAATGGTGAACGTTATCAGGTGCGGCAGGGAGTAGGTATTGAGTTGGGACAGGAATTTTGGATGCCAGAATCCGGAGAGGCCACTTTCTCTTTGATATTTCCACCTTTGCCACCATCTGTAAAATCATTCGATTTTGTGGAAGGGGAAGGTGAGAGAGATTTTAATCTTTTCGGTATCAGCCTGACTGGAAAGTTGCCTAAGCTCCAATTGCCTAAAGGTCTAGAGAAGGCAGGAAAAATGACTGCTGTAGCTTTGCCGACTCCTGAAATCAAAGAGGGAACGGCTATCATTAGTGGTCGTATTTTGGATTATAAGCCTTCATTCCGGATGAAAGCTGAATTACATTCTGCTGATTTCTTATCTCCCTATGGACAAAAGAATACAGAGTTAGAGTTGGATGAAGTGGGAAATTTCCAAACGGAAATATCAGTCTCACACCCTTCTGTCGCCTATTTAAGTGTGGGTGGATCTGTTGTTTCTTTTTTGTTGTCTCCGGGTGGAGAAACCAAGGTTACCGTAAATCTTCGTGAAATGACGCGTGCTTCCAGTCGTTTACAGAAAGACACGAAGGCTGAAGGGAAGAAGGTTTATTTTGAAGGACTGAATGCAGGATTGAATACGGAAATGAATTCCGGACTGGAAATTCCTCTTTGTTCTGTTGAGTTGAAAGACTTATATGACATGACTCCGGATCAGTATAAAGCATATTGCATGCGGAAATATGAAGAAGCGGACAATGTGATCCGTGCCAATAAGAAAATAAGTGCAGCTTATGCGGAATTGTTGACGGTGCTGAATAAAGATGCATTGTATGGACTGTTATGTGGATATGATTATCAGCTATTGCAGGCTTATGCTCAGCAAAAAGGACTGTCGTTGCGTGATGCCGGTAAGGAGTATCTCTCAAAAAAAACGTCAGATGGCTATTTTGACTTTTTAAGTAAACTGGATTACATCAATTCACCCAAGTCTGTGTATTGCTTCAATTATTCCGGTATGGTAAGAAATACTGCATACATCCATTTGCCGTCTGTTAAGACCGTCGGTATTTTTGATTACCTGCTTGACTCATCCAAGGTAAGTCCGGAGGATAAGGAAGCAATGAAGAAATACCGTGATAATCCTTCGTCGCAGGATGCTTCTATAATGAGGGTGCTGAGAGATAAGTATGACAACCTCTTTCAGGAGTGTGGCAAAGTGGCTTTGGAAGCTAATCAGAAGGCGGTTGGAGAGCTAATAGGAGGTAAAGGTATCTATCATGATGTGCAGACAGCAATGCAATGTGCTTCAAAACTGGAAGATTTTATGCCTTTGTCTGAAGACGATTTTGCTACATTACGCACGATTGAGAATCCCTATTTCCTGAACCAATTGACTGCAATGAATACGGAGCTGCTTCAGAAGATAGAAGAAAATAAGAAGAAGCGCAGTTTTATGGTTCGTACTCTGCCCGAAGATGTGAAGGACGATGCCCTTTTTGAAGCCATTGTCGATCCGTTCAAGGGTAAAGTAGTGCTTGTTGATTTCTGGGCCACCTGGTGCGGACCTTGTAAGATGGCTATGAAGATGATGAAACCCATGAAGGAGGAGCTGATAGATAAAGATATCGTGTATGTCTTTATTGCCGGTGAAAATTCTCCGGAGACAACATGGAACAATATGATACCCGATATTCATGGTGAGCATTACCGGTTGACCAATGCTCAGTGGGCAGCTATTTGTGATAAATTCGAAGTCCGTGGCGTACCTACTTATCTGGTGCTCGACCGTGCAGGGAAACAAACGTACCGGTCAGTAGGTTTTCCGGGAACGGATACGGTGAAAGGTGAGTTATTGAAAGCATTAAATTCTTCCGCTGATTGATCATATACTAACGTCAGTTCTAAAAGATTTCAAGTTGCCCGTCATTGATAAGGTTGACATCAATGGCGGGTATGCTTATCAGGGAGTTTCTCATATTGTTTTTGATCTTGGTGATGAGTGGTATACCGAATTTCTGAAATTCACTTTGCCTGTGTTCCTCACGTTCAACCAAGTAAAGGAGGAAGAAGTGAATATTACGAGGGCTTACTTACAGATCAAGGTCAATCACTACCCCTCCTATGTTAGAATAGTGTCTTTATCATAATTGTGTTTTTTATGCGATGATTCCCTGATATTCAATTTGGCATCCAGTACAATTTTTTTATTGAGCAATCTATTTGTACGAATCTTGTCCAGCATGCAGCTTGCTGCAATCTCTCCGATTTCGACACGCGGCTGTTCTATAGACGTCAAATAAGGTTCGACGACAGTGGCCATATCCGATTCTGAAAAGCCGGCAAAAGCGACATCATACGGTATCCTCAATCCGTGCCGTTTCAAGGCTTTCATCGCTCCGATAGCAACAGGATCGTTAAATGCAAATATAGCATCCGGTTTTTCACCGTTTCCGGACAGTATATCTTCCATAGTCTGTTCTCCATCACGAATAAAAATACCGGAATGAATGATGGTAGAGTCTGAAATAGGGAGATTGGCATCCTGCATGGGCCTCTATATATCCGTTCATACGATCTTTCGTTATATCCAATTTTTCTGGACCCGCAAAATGAAATATTTTCCGGTATCCCTCACCTATAAGATGAGCCACTGCCGAATAGGCCATTTTCTTATCGTCAATAATAATTTTTGTAGTATCAATGTTGGAAGGCACCCTGTTGAAAAACACAAGTGGAATCCCATTATCCTGTAGGCTTTGATACATATCAGAGTTGACGAAACTGTCAGATGTCGTGGATATTATTATACCGTCTACCATGTGTTGTTCTAAAAGACTCAGATTGGTACGCTCTGTTTCAGCGGATTCGTTGGATTGAGTAATGAGGATCTGATAGCCCTCGTGCATTAGTATTTTTTGTATTCCGGATATAATCATAGGAAAAAAAGATGTGACCAATTCAGGCACAACGATTCCGATAGTATAACTTTTCTTTGTGACCAACCCTTTTGCCTGCGTGTTCGGATGATAGTTCAGTTCTGCAGCAGTCTTGATAACCAGCTCCTTGGTTTCTTTCTTTATTTCCCAACTGTCCGATAAAGCTCTGGAAACTGTGGAGGTGGATAACCCGAGTTTTTTTGCTATGTCTTTTATTGTAATTGGCTTTTCCATAACATGAATGATTGTAGGTTTGTCTGCAAACTTACAACTTTTTAGACATTCTGCAAAATCCAAACGTTCCCGGGAACGTTTCCGTTGATTTTTGAGGCATTATGCTATTAAAATTGATTGTACTTATATAAATTTGCTTGCGTTAAAAGCTATTATAATAGCCCAGATCGAAACATTTCTCAATATATTAATTCTAATCATTTTTATAATGCCAAAGTATGTTAACATTAAATCGTATTCAATCAAGATCAGGAAAACAAATTGTTTTTTTTCTGATGTGCCTGCTGGTTTCATTTGCAGGCATCATGCCAGTCCGATCACAGGAAAAAACTAAGATGGTTACCGTTGAAGGAACTGTCGTTGATGAAACCGAAACTCCTGTCATAGGAGCTAACGTCTATATCAAAGGCAGTACCAAAGGTGTATCCACAAATGTAGATGGAAATTTCATTTTTACAGGAGTACCTGTCGGACAGACTGTCACTGTCTCTTTCATTGGTTACAAAGATTATCAGGTGCGGGTTACAAAAGGGGGAGAGAAATTGAGAATCTCTCTTGAACCTGATGCGAAAATGCTCGAGGAAGTGGTGGTGGTTCCATACGGAGGTCCGGTAGCAAGAAAGGATCTTACCGGTTCCGTTGTTTCTGTCAACGTTGAGGATATGAAGGCGCTTCAGGCAGTGACGTTTGAAAATGCTATTGCCGGCAAGGTCGCCGGTGTACAGGTCAATGTCGGGGATGGACAGCCTGGAGGTCTTCCGGACATTCTGATTAGGGGTAGCAATTCTGTAACCCAGAGCAATGCTCCTCTTTATGTGGTAGACGGTATTCCACTAGAGTCTCCCGATAACTCGTCAATTCCTACTCAGAATATTAAAAGTATCGAGATACTTAAAGATGCATCGGCGACAGCCATATATGGTGCACGCGGTGCTAATGGTGTGATTGTTATTACTACCGATTCCGGTTCAAAGGGCGCTCCGAAAATTAATTTCGAGTACCGTTATAGCTTGTCGAAAGACTATAATAGGTATGAAATGATGTCACCTTATGAATTTGTCAGACTTCAGAATGAACTTGATGCGGCTTATGGCTCTATGTATCTCGATGGTAGGGATCCTCATCCGGATGGAACTCCATGGACACTCGATGACTATAAGAATGTGAGACCTATTGACTGGCAAGATGAGATCAGTCAGCTCGGACAGATGCACGAATACAGCGTAAGCGCATCTGGCGGTACTGAGAAGACCACATATATGGCTTCATTCAATTATGCCAATCAAAAGGGTATCATTCTCAATACCGGTATGAAGAACTATGTTGGCAGCATGAACATCACCCAGAAGATAGGCAATCGTATGCAGCTTGTCATGAGAGCGAATTATGCGGAGAAGGAAAGAACTGGTATGCAAGTTAACTATGGACAGGGATCTTCTGCTTATATGTATAAAGTGTGGTCATACAGGCCTATTTCCACAAACGGTGTGGACTTGACCCATGAACTTGAAGATCCTGAAAGGCCGGAAAGTGGAGTGCCGATGTTCAACCCATTGCTCCAGACGCAAAATACTGATCAGAAATATATCACAAGACAGTTGAGAACCAGTGCCATGTTCAATTGGAATATTCTCAAATGTCTGAAATTTACTACTTCGATTTCTTATACGAGTACTGAATCCCAGACTGATATATTCAATAATTCCAAGACAGAAGCCGGAAGTACACTTCCAGGAAGAAATGACGGAATTAACGGTTCGAGAAGAGTAACAAGAACTAACAATGTCTTGAATGAGAACACTTTGAACTTCAACAAAAAGTTCGATAATATTCATGACCTTGCCGTAACTGTCGGTTGTACTCAGCAGAAAAATGTTTCGGATATCTTCGAAGCAAAAGCTACACAGATTCCTATTACATCAGAATGGAGAGGAATAGAGGCACTTGATGAAGGGCTGTCTCAGAAAATCATGTCCAAGAAGTTGACAGAATGGGCAATACAATCTTTCATTTTTAGGTCGAATTACAACTATGACAGAAAATACTATCTGACGTTTACGATGCGTGCGGACGGTTCTTCAAAATTTGCACGTGACAATAGGTGGGGCAAGTTCTATTCAGGAGCCGTTCGGTGGAGATTCTCAGATGAGAATTTTGTCAAGAACAATATCGGATCATGGTTTAGCGAAGGATCGCTTAACTTGAGCTATGGGTCTACCGGCAATAATGGTATCGGAGAATACGCTTATCTTCCGCAGATGGGATTTTCTTCCGGAGGGACATATTATGACTATTCATTCAATGATGAATATCCTACAACGGGAGCGATTGTCTCATCGATAGGTAATTCTAAATTGAAATGGGAGACTACATATACCTTTAATGCTAGAATGGATTTGGGCTTCTTCGACAATAGAATATACTTGACCGCCGAGTATTATAAGAAAGATACTAAAGATCTTCTGATCAATGCCACTTTGCCTGCCCATATCGGTTATGGTTCAGCATATAGAAATATAGGCCGGGTGGAGAACAAAGGTTTCGAACTGTCTCTAAACACTGTTAATATGAAGAGAAGGCATTTTAACTGGACTACCGATTTCAATATTTCATTCAACAGGAATAAAGTGCTTGCACTTGCCAACAACCAGAGTGTGCTTCCTGCTGATAATCTGAAGATTCCGAATGGGGCTGCATTGTATATTGCGAAGGTGGGCCAGCCTATCGGTATGATGTACGGAGCCCTTACAGACGGTCTTTATCAATATGAAGATTTCCGTAAGGGAAGCGATGGCAGCTGGATATTGAGAGATGATGTAGTTTCACAGTCAACTCATGCAAACAGAAAGGGAGTCTTTCCCGGATATCAGAAATTCAAGGATTTGAATGGCGATCTTCAGATTACTCAAGAAGACTTGACGATTATAGGTAATCCGAATCCTGATTTTACGGGCGGTATAACAAATACTTTCAGATTCTATAATTTTGATATGTCATTGTTCTTTACATTCAGCTACGGCAATGATATCCTTAATATGAACCGTTATTATTTAGAAGAAGGCAGATCATTGAGTTCCAATCAGTTTGCTTCGTATGCCGACAGATGGACCGTGGACAATCCTAACGGAAAACTTCCGCGTGCAAGATCTGCAAACAATACGGCTTGGGGCAGTGACCGTTATGTAGAGGACGGCTCATATTTGAGACTGAAAAATTTGAATATAGGATATACTCTGCCTATTCAGGTGAGCCAGAGGTTTTTTGTTAGCAACATGAGGATTTATTTCTCTGCCCAGAATTTGTTTACGGTGACGGGATATTCGGGACAGGACCCTACCGTCAGCACGATGTCGAATGCAAGAACTCCAGGTTATGACTATTCGGCATACCCTGTACCACGTACATTCATATTTGGTGCACAAATTTCGTTTTAATGTGATATAATAATTTATATGGATATGAATAAGGTTATTAAAAGTATATTGTTCGGAATTGCATTTTTTCCTCTTACAGGCTGTTTGTCTAATTTGGATTTGCATCCGATAGATTCGGACACTCCGAATACATTTTTCAAAGATAGTGCGGCATGCGCAAAGGTTTTAGTGGGTTGTTATGACGCTCTTAGCGTACCGGGAGGAGGACTTTTTGATGGAAGCATGAACTCTCAGTTCGTCATCTGGAATGTGACGGATGAAATGTATAATGCAGCAGCCGGAACAGGTCCTAAGGTGTATAGCTATACTTCCGGATATGCTCCTAATGCTACTATGTACAAGAATCTTTATGCGGCGATTCAGCGTTGCTGTCAGTTCCTTCATTATCTTCCTGATGCCAAGATGACAACAGAAACAAAGCTCGCCATGGAAGGTGAAGTGCAATTTATAAGGGCATTCTGTTATTTCAATCTTGTACAAAATTATGGAAGGGTTCCTCTTGTAACGGAGGCATCTTCGGATGTTAATAGTACTTCTGCAAAGCAGGCAGAGGAGGCTGATATATACGATTTTGTAATTCGCGAGATGGAAGAGGCAGAGAGTAAGGTCTTTCCGATTACCAAATTTAACTTTGGAGGAAGAATCAACAAGTCTGCTGTCAGGGGAGTGCTGGCAAGGGTCTGCCTTTTCAATGCCGGATTCCCTTGCTACAACACTGAAAGGTACAAAGATGCATACAAATGGGCAAAGATGGTCATCGACGATCCTGCTCACAGCTTGATTCCTAATTTTGCAGAAGCATTCATTCCGCTTATTCAGGACAAGTATGATATACGTGAAAACCTATGGGAGATAGAAGCGTATTGTAAAAGTACGTCTGACGGACTGAAAGAATATTTTCCTTCATTGTCGACCTCGCTTGGTACCAATTGCAGCAAAGCTGTAGCAAATGTGTCCTTTATGGTTAATAATACAATGAAGATCACCAAAAGAATGTTTTCATATTATGAGCAGGATACTGAGGCATTGTTAGGCTCTTATGATGAAAGACGTAACTGGGCTATCGCTCCGTTTACCAATGCCCCTACGAAGCTTGATGGTGCCGATCGTCTTGTTCTTACTTATTTCGGTTCGCATAAGGATCCTGATAATGACAGATTGGTTTATGATCGTCAGGTCAACAAGTTCAACCGTCAGTATGCAAAGATTTGGCCTGCATATCAGAGTAATACAGGAACCAACCTCTGTATAGTACGCTATTCCGATGTATTGCTTATGGCAGCCGAAGCATTGTGTCAGATAAATAATGGTTCGACACCTGAGGCTATAGGCTATGTCAACGCGGTGAGAAAAAGGGCATACGGACAGATGGACGGTCGCAAGTTTATTGATCATATTGAACTTACCAATCCGGGAGAAAATTATACCATTGATGAAGTTTGTGTGGAAATTGTAGATGTTACCGACAATACTGCATCTGTCACATGCACAACGGAAGAGAACAAATCTCCCAAGGCATATCGTGTCGGAGACGTTAAAGGTCCTCTTACAATTGCTACTGCCAAGTTGCCTGAGATTCTTGGTTCTGACGGGAAACCGGACACTAAAGCCACCAGACCTATTGAGTCAATAGTATTGCTCGACAGGGGACATGCCTATAGTGAAACTCCGAAGGTGGTGATCAGGTCACTCGAGGGCGGGAAAGGTCCTAAGGGTAGCGGTGCTACGGCAATCGCAGTGATGAAGGATGAGAGTCCGTCTTATGAATTGCCTGCTGAAGCTACAGACTCAAAGGAGGCATTCCTTCAGACTATTATGGATGAAAGAGCAAGGGAGCTATGCTTTGAAGGCTGGAGACGTTTAGACCTCAAACGTTGGCACAATCTTGTGGAGGTGCTTCAGGCTACGAGGGATGATGGCAGGAATGCAAAAGGAGTCAATGGAGCGCAACTTGATTATATCATGACTCCTGGCAACAATGTGTCCGATGTTCATTATTACCTTCCGATCCCTTCCGGAGAAATAATGCTTAATCCTGAATTGAAACAGAATGAAGGCTGGTAATTGTATATTTAACATTATTAAAAGTATGAGACAATGAAAAGAAATATAATTAGAAACCTGTTTCCCGCTTTAGTCGCCGCTTTAGTCGTTGTGTCCTGCCAAGTTGACACCGTGACCGAATCAACTGTTGTGACTAGGCTTGAAAAGAATGTATACGAAGTTGGAGAGAATGTTCGCTTCCACTTCTCAGGAGAAGCTGATTTCGTGACGATTTTTACCGGAGTTGATAATTATAATGGCGGAACGATGGGAGGAACGATAAAAGGGTCGCGTTATATCTATAGAAATCGCGGAAGGGAGAATGGTTCTCCAGTCCTGTCTTTCAATTGTAAAAAAGATGGAGATAACTTGGAGGAGTATGCCGAAATCAAGCTTCTTCTTTCTACTGACTTTGACGGTGACATCACCATGGAGGGAATAAAACGTGCCACTTGGCTGGATATTTCTGAAAAAGCGAAATGGCCTGTTGAGGGGACTAAAAAAGGTGTTAATGTTAATTCCGGAGCAATAGATTTGTCAGAATGGAACGGACGGGATATCTATCTTGCTTTCCGTTATACTGCGAAAAAGGGACAGAAACAGGAAGGATATACAATCTCTTCATTCAATCTTAATAATACAGTTGAAACGGATGCTCTTCCTTATACAATATGGACAAATGCTTCTTTTGCAAAATGTGGTACAACTACGAATAAACTGCAGGAAGATCAGACCGGTGCTATTTTCCCCGCTTATCAGTGGACACTTGGAACATCGCTTACTTGTGCAGGCATGCCTGACGGTAAGGAGGATTTTGAAAGCTGGGTAATTACTTCTCCTGTCGATCCGAGCCAGGTGATTCCTGATTATGGTACGCTTATTAAGTCATACAGCGAGGTTGTTCCGGGGTTCTATGATTACACATATTACAAACCGGGTAAGTTTACGGTGACCGTAGTGTCGCGTAATGCTACCGCTTTTGGAACTGAAGAATCTGTGCAAAATATAGAAATAGAAATAGTTGAAAAATAATTTTCTGAAAAATACATTTATGAAATATTTGTTTTCTACGTTACTCATTGCTTGTGTGAGTGTCTTGATGTCCGCTCAGCCCAAACTGAATCTTAATACGGGCAGTATTGATTTTGAATGGCAACAGGAGGAGGATGGCTGGCATATCTCGTGTATTAAAATCGACGGGAAGCAGATTCCTGCCCCCAAGGGATATTACACGGTTTTGTATATAGATCGTAATCCGGCAAAGGATTTGGTCGATCAGGATCTTGAGGGAAAGGATTTTACGTTCTATCCGTCAAAAGCAGAAATGCTTCCCGATGGTACTCTGAAATTTTCTCACAGTCTCCGTTTCGGAGACGTTGAAGCAATATGGAAGGTAGATCCATTATTTCCGTCTGATATAAAGGTCGATATGAAGGTCAGACTGTCGACGAACGGTTCCGTATCCATCGCCACCCCTACGATTACCGTCTTCGAAGAGAACAATATATCATGGGCGATGATTCCGGGTAATTGGTATGGCAATGAAATCCAGTATAATCTGAATATGGCAAAAACTTACAGCATGGGCATTCCTTGTGTTCCGATGCTTGCCCAAGAACGTAATACGATGACTCTGTGTCCGCTGTATTCGTCGAAGGATGGCTATACCTTAGCTGTTATTCCAGATCCGGGGACGGAAACCGACCCGATAGCTGGCAAAGCTCCGGATAAGAGTCCTAATTCCTTGGGATTGAGTTTAGCGAACAGGCATAATGAACTTACTCCCGTGGTTTATCATCCGGTACTCGGACAGGTGGGAGCTAAGCACAAAGCCGGAGATGAAGTGGTATTTGGATTCCGTTATACCTTGAAGAACTCGGGCTGGTTCGATGTATTCCAGCATGCAGTGAACGATGTTTTCGCCTTACCATCATCCTTGGATTTGCTTACCAACAAGGTGTCTTTGTCCGAGCGCGTGAGCCGGCTTCAGAAATTCCTGCGTAAAGATAAAGAGTCGAGCTGGAAAACATGGCAGAGCAGAGGTGAGACAATAGGTGCTAATGGCTCCAAGATTGCTGACGCTGGTACCATGTTTATGATTGCACGAAACGGGCAGGATTCCGTAATGAGCAGCCGTCTTCACTATGTGAGGAATTATAAAATGATTCAGCAGCAGACAGAACCGGGATATTTCTGCGGTGCCGCTCTCGGAGAATATGCGGATATAGACGGTGTGGAGTCGGAAAGGGGCAATTGGATAGAACCTTTGCATACGACCTATTATACTATGGTCGATTTCGGAAATATGCTTCTATTCAATCCTGATGACAAGGAATTGCTTGAAAGGTTGAGGATGGCAGGTGACAGATTGCTTGCATGGCAGAAAGATGATGGAAGTTTTGAGGTCGGCTATGACAGATTTTCTATGAAACCGTCTTTCCCGGATCTTAAGGATTACAGACCAACCTGGTATGGATTGTACATCGCATATAAGCACTTGAAAGACAAGAAATACCTTGACGCAGCCTGCAAAGGTGCAGACTGGCAGCAGGAAAACGGAGTGGATAAAGGATATTATCTCGGAGTATGCGGTGATGGACGCAATATCTGGGATTTCTGTACGGCACAGACATCTCGTGCCTATATGGACTTGTATGAAATAACGGGTAACAAGGCATATAAACAGGCGTCTATAGATGCCGCCATGATTTACGCGACGTCTATATTCACCAATCCGGTAATGACTGATGAAACGAAATACATCGGCGAGCAAGCATATAAAGATTGGGAGCTGAATCAGACTGGTCTTGGTGTGGAGCATATACGAGGTACGGCAGTAAACGGACCGATTTTGATATCAAGTTATGCAGGTTTGTTCGTGAAAATGTATGAATGGACGGAGGAACCGGTTTTCCTTACTATGGCAAGAGCTGCGTCAATCGGAAGAAATGCTTTTGTCGATCAGAAAAGCGGATGCGCAGTCTATTACTGGCACGGAATGAATGAGTTGAAAAAATATTCTACAATGTTCCCGTGGCATGCGTACTGGCAGATTGGCTGGATTGTGGATTATCTGATTGCGGAGGCTGGTTTGCGTTCGGACAGTAATATTTCGTTTCCATATGGCTACATGACTCCTAAGGTTGGCCCACATGTCACATATGGATTTGCACC
>OIEM01000741.1_pt1 | contig 15269 bp, 10 predicted proteins | sample 1581761 | NCBI WGS metagenome assembly OIEM01 (sample SAMN01760978, study PRJEB22395) | human gut metagenome | reverse complement strand
CGACGCTCTTCCGATCTGTTCTGGAAAACTGGCTGTAATTGATTTCCGAAGCAACCGCAGTCCATGGCAGTTTTGGTTTTTATAACCGTGCTGATCGTTCTGCTTCTTATCCTGACTGTAATGGTACATATGAGGAACAGTACTATTAAATAAAACCGATGACGAATATCTATATTACATGTTATGTTTTTATACAGGAGATTTTGAAACAGTCAGACGTGTATCAATTAATCCACAAGGATCATTAGGATGGAGTACATCTTTTATCCAATATGGACTTCGAGCAATTTTATTATACCTATATGAAAGTACCAAAATGACAGAAGCTGTATCAGAGATAGCAGGATATTTACGATTAGTTCTTTTACATAAAACTTAAGCTCTTTTTATTGGAACCCGAAATGAAATGATCCGAGGTGTTTCTATTTGTTCAAATTTGATCATATATGCATTTCGATCAGAAAGGATGGATTTAATCCTACCTTGTCCAAAGACATTATGAATGATCTTATCACCAACCTGAAAAGTTTGTTCAGCGACATAACCATCTAAATAGCGATTACTGTAATGAATGTAATTTTTGGTTTCTGCGATCAGAGTATCTTCTGGCTTTTTAACGTATTCTAAAAATTTTTGATCGATATCTAAAATAAATCTAGATGGGTAACGGGTTGATCCATCAAAATTTTTTCCATGTGATTCACTTAAAAATAAACTTTTCATGGCACGTGACATTGCAACAAATGCAAGACGACGTTCCTCTTCCATTCCCTCAATTGTAGAGGTTTTCTTGGAAGGAAAAATTCCTTCATTTAATGCACATAGGAATACGTGTGGGAATTCCAATCCTTTTGCAGCATGAACGGTCATCAATTTTACTTTGTCAGAATCATCAGTAACGTCACTATTCGTAAATAGGGCAATATGATCAAGATAATCAGGTAGCAGAGCTTCCTCGCCACAAGATATTTCATAATCATAAACAGCTTGTTTTAATTCAGCCAGATTATCAAGACGTTCCTGATTTCCAGTAGTTCGAAGCATTTCTTCATAACCACTTCGATCCAAAATATCAGATAAAACTTCAGAAATTGTTCGTTGCTCATAAGTCACTGAAAAAGCATCGATCAATGAGATAAAATCTTTTGCATCTGTTCCTTTAAAAATTGGATCTTCCACACATTCTTTTAATGCCTCATAAAAAGAACAGTGATGAGCATTTACATATGCTTGAAGAAATTCCATTCGTTTTTTACCGATATTTCGTTTTGGAACATTCACAATCCTTAAAAAAGAGAGATCATCTTTGTATGTGATCATACGCAGATAAGACAGTGCGTCTTTTACTTCCATTCGCTCAAAAAATTGAATTCCACTATAGATGCTATATGGGATTTTCTTTTTTAACAATGTCTCTTCCAAGGTTCGGGTAACGTAATGAGCACGATAAAGAATCGTGATATCCTTATATGAGATATCTTTTTTATGTAATTTTATGATCTGATCTGCAATCCAATCAGATTCCTCTTCTGAAGTATCTCCGTGATAATAAAGCACTGAATTTTTGCTATGACACATTGGCAGAAGGTCCTTTTTCATACGATTTTTATTCTTATCGATTAGTGAATTGCATACCGATAAGATCTGAGGAGTAGAACGATAATTTTCATTCATCATGATCGTTTTAACATCAGGGAAAGCTTTGTCAAAATTAAGGAGATAGTTGATATCTGCACCACGCCAGGAATAGATCGTCTGATCTGGGTCTCCTACAATAAAGAGGTTTTTATGATATCCGCATAAGACTTTCATTAATTGATATTGAATCTTATCAATATCCTGGAACTCATCGATCATGATGTATTCCAGACGTTTCTGCCATTTTAAACGGATCTCTTTATTCTTTTCAAAAATATAAAGAGAAAATTTCAAAAGATCGTTGTAATCGAGACCAAAACATTTCTTCTCCTGATATAAATATCCATAAAAAATGATATCATTCACATCGGTAGCCCCCAAATATTTTTGCCGTAATGTATCAAGGGACATTGTGATCAGATCAAGATAATAATTAGGATATCGTTCTAATTTATACATCTCGATCATATCTCTTGCCTTTGAAAATGTCTTATGACGAAGTGTAAGTCCGCGTTCCTCATAAATGATCTTTAACATAGAATCAATATCCTGATTGTCTAAAACAAGAAAATTCTTTGGATATTGTACGGCATGGGAGTCTTCCTGTAGAATGGATACACAAAATCCATGGAAGGTATTAATATAACCAGTATCGTTATCAGCAATGAGATTATGAATCCGATGTCTCATTTCGTTAGCAGCTTTGTTTGTGAAAGTAACACAAAGGATATTGCCTGGCAAAATTCCAATTTCGTTAACCAAAAAGGCAAATCTATGAGATAACGCTCTGGTTTTTACAGAACCGGCCCCTGCGATCACTCGGATAAAACCTTCTGTAGATGTAACAGCTTCTAGTTGTTCCTGGTTTAATTGGCATAATAATTGATCCAAAATAAAATTCCTCCCGTATATATGTTCGATTAATCCTATTATAACGAAATGACAGCAGAAAGACAAGGCTCTATCAAACGTCATAATTTGAATAGACGTTTGATAGAGCTTTTACATAAAAACCTCTCTGTTTAAAATTTAAAAATCTTTTACTTCTCTTAATTCTTTTGCAGCAGCTACAAGATTTTTAAGACTTGCAGTTGTTTCTTCATTTCCACGTGTTTTCAATCCACAGTCTGGATTTACCCATAACTTTTCAATTTCAATCTTATCTAACATTTTATTTAATGCAGTCTTGATTTCTTCAACGGAAGGAACTCGTGGAGAGTGAATGTCATAGACACCAGGACCAACTTCTGTTTTGAAATGATTTTCTTTCAGAGAATCAAGGATCAAAAGATCAGATCTGGAAGCTTCAAAAGTGATCACATCTGCATCCATATCATCAATTGCTGGAATGATATCAGTAAATTCGCTATAGCACATATGTGTATGAATCTGTGTTTCTGGTTTTACTTTGCTATGTACTAGACGGAAGGCAGGAATTGCCCAATCAAGATATTCGCAATACCAATCAGATTTACGAAGAGGAAGTTTTTCACGAAGAGCAGCTTCGTCAATTTGGATGATGTGAATATCATTTGCTTCGAGATCTAAAACTTCATCACGGATTGCTAAAGCAATCTGGTAAGTGCTTTCTTTGACAGAAATATCTTCTCTAGGGAATGACCAGTTAAGGATCGTAACAGGTCCAGTCAACATTCCTTTCATAGGGTGATCTGTAAGGCTTTGTGCATAAACAGACCAAGAAACAGTCATAGGTTCTGGACGGGATACGTCACCCCAGATGATCGGTGGTTTCACACAACGTGTTCCATAAGACTGTACCCAGGCTTTTTCAGTAAACAGATAACCATTTAATTGCTGCCCGAAATATTCAACCATATCATTTCGCTCATATTCTCCATGAACAAGGACATCTAATCCAATTTCTTCTTGTAATTTTACGCACTCTGCAATCTTTTTACGGTTAAAGTCAACATACTCACTTTCGCTGATCTCACCTTTTCTAAATGCACTACGATTTGTTTTAACATCCAAAGTCTGAGGAAAAGATCCAATGGTAGTTGTTGAAAGCAGTGGTAGTTTAAAGACATCTTTTTGAATCTTTTCACGTTCAAAGAAGTCAGGAAGTCGGGTAAAATCTTGATCTGTGATCTCAGATACACGTTTTGAAACTTCAGGATCATAAGAATTCTTACGTTTTGATGAGAATAATTCCAAGTTTTTAATAAAGGCAGGATGTGTCTCGTAAGAATCAAGATCACTTAATATTTTCAATTCATTTAATTCTTCTAATTTTTCTTCTGCGAAAGCAAAGTGTTTTGTATAATCAGCATCTAATTTTGTTTCGTTCTTCAGTGTGTATGGAACATGTAAAAGAGAGCAAGAAGTATTGATCACAGTTGAGATTTCAGAGTTTTTAAGCCATGTGATAGTAGCTAAAGAGTCTCCATAATGATTTTTCCAGATATTTTTTCCATTTACAATTCCAACAAAGAGAAGTTTATTTTTTGGAAATCCTTCTTTTTTGATCAAAGATTTTGTTTCTTTTCCTTCGATAAAATCAAGTCCAATTCCATCAAAATCAAGAGAAGTCAGTTCATGATAAATATCACGGACATCACCAAAGTATGTTTGAACAAGAACTTTTAAATTTCCTTTTTTTGCTAAAAGCAATGTATAGATTTTCTTAAACAATGCAATATCATCGGAAGACAAATCATGTACTAAATAAGGTTCATCAAACTGAATCCATGAAATCTCTGTTCCTTGAGCCTTAGAAATAAGGTCCTCATATGCATGAATCATTGGTTCTACAAAATCAGGAAGTTGTTTTTCCCCAGTATATCGAATTAATTTTAATAAAGTAAATGGTCCTGTGATCACAGGTTTTGTTAAAATTCCTAGATGAAGAGCTTCATGAAATTCATCAAAAAGTTTTGTACCTGTAAGTTTGATTTCTGTGTCATCTTCAATTTCAGGTACCATGTAGTGATAATTCGTGTTAAACCATTTTTTCATAGCAAGTGCACGAACATCTCCGTGATCTCCTTGATATCCGCGGGACATTGCGAAGTAAGTATCAAGATCAGATAAATTTAACTCTTTATAACGAGATGGAATGATATTAAACAAAGCTGCACTGTCAAGCAATGTATCGTAAAATGAGAAATCATTGGATGGGATCAGGTCAATTCCATTTTCTTTTAATAATCTCCATTGTTTTTCACGGATTTCTTTCGCAACTGTTTGCAAACGTTCCTGTGAGATCTGATGTTTAAAATATTTTTCTGTGGCAAATTTTAGTTCTCTTAAGTTTCCAACTCTTGGGAAACCAATGATTGATGTTAACATAGTTGTCTTCTCCTTTTGGTGTGATTGTCGATTTGTTTTATGGGCTTTATTATAGTTGAGGATTTAGAAAGTGTGAAATATATAAAAATGTGAGTTTGATATAATCTGAAGTTATAATGATGTAGAAGAAGACGTCTTATCAGACGAGTTAGAAACATTAAAAAAAGGAATGGTTATGTAAAAAATTGCACTTGCATTAAAGCAGTATTGCAGATAACATAAGGATAGTAATAATACTTGCATTAGAATACGCAGAAATGAAGAAACTGATAATAAAAGCAAAAAGGAGTCTTCTATGGATTATCAATCATACCTATCTCACAATGTAGCTGTCAACCTAAAAAGAATTCGAACTTCCAAGGGCATGAGTCTTGATGTACTATCAGAACAAACAGGTGTTAGTAAAAGTATGTTAGCTCAGATTGAGAAAGGAACAGCAAATCCATCGTTAGGTGTTTTAGGAAAGATCACAAGCGGATTAAGAATCGAATTCCAAGAATTAATTGATGCTCCACCAATGGAATCCTGCCTTGTAACACCAGATCAGATGACACCAACAAAAGAAATGATCGGTGAATACAAAGTATGGACATGTTTTCCATATGAAGACAATCACCAATTAGAGATTTACCGCATTGATATCGAACCAGGGGGCAAATATATCAGTGGCAGCCATGGAGAGAAGACAAGAGAATATCTTTCAGTTACAGATGGAGAACTTACGATTGAGTGTGGTGAAGATGTTCAGAAGATCACAAAAGGGGAAATCTATCGATTTGAAACAGATAAAAAACATAATTATAAAAATGAAACACAACAAAAGACAAGTTTTATCTGTGTGTTTGTAGATTATCGGTAAGTATCATACGAAAGTAGTAAGATGATAAAATGATATGTTCAATATAATGGACAGATGTAATATATAATATTTTACAAAAAAATTAAAAAAACAATAAAACACTAAGAAAAAATATACAATATAATAATAAAATATATTATAAAAGATAAAAATAAAGAAATTTCAAAAAATAACAAAGATATATTGACAATTCAATCCTCCAGTGTTATTGTATAGTTGTACAAAATAAAGGATAGAAATTAAGCAAGGGCGCTTACCGACAGGATAAGTTTCCCTTGCTTTTCTTTTTATTATTTAAAGTTTATCAATGAAAAAGATAAACAAAATCTGGCCCAGAGAAGTTAAATAACTAATAACATCATGAGGAGGAAGCAGATATGAGATTAAAAGACACAGGATTAACAAGTCAGGATATTAAAGATAAAGTAAACAAATATATGATCGAGACATACGAACGTTTTGATTTCCTTGCGGAGAGAGCAAAAGATATGTATATGTACGATGAAAATGGTGAGGAATATCTTGATTTCTATGCAGGAATCGCAGTAAATAACGCAGGAAGCTGTAATGAAAAGGTTGTAGCAGCAGTTAAAGATCAGGTTGGCGACATCATGCATACTTTCAATTATCCATACACAATTCCTCAGGCACTGCTTGCTGAAAAAGTATGTGAAACGATTGGAATGGATAAGATCTTCTATCAGAACTCTGGTACAGAGGCAAATGAAGCAATGATCAAGATGGCTCGTAAATACGGAATCGAAAAATACGGACCAAACCATTATCATATTGTAACAGCGAAGATGGGATTCCATGGAAGAACATTCGGAGCAATGTCAGCAACAGGACAGCCGGGAAATGGATGTCAGGTCGGATTTGGACCAATGACTTATGGATTCTCATACGCACCATATAATAACCTTCAGGCATTTAAAGATGCATGTACAGAAAATACGATCGCGATCATGATCGAGCCAGTACAGGGTGAAGGTGGTGTTCATCCAGCAACACAGGAATTCATGAAAGGATTAAGAGAATTTTGTGATGAAAATGATATGTTGCTCTTGATCGATGAAGTTCAGACAGGATGGTGTCGAACAGGTGCAGTGATGTCTTATATGAACTATGGAATCAAACCAGACATCGTATCCATGGCAAAAGGCTTAGGTGGAGGAATGCCGATCGGAGCAATCTGTGCAACAGCAGAAGTTGCTAAAGCATTTACACCTGGATCTCATGGAACAACATTTGGTGGACATCCAGTCAGCTGTGCAGCAGCATTAGCAGAAGTTAATGAACTGATCGATCGCGACTTGGCTGGAAATGCAAAGAAAGTTGGAGATTACTTTGCTGAGAAATTAAAAGGACTTCCTCATGTAAAAGAGGTCAGACACCAGGGATTATTAACAGGTATCGAATTTGATGACACATTAAACGCAGTTGATATTAAACATGCATGTTTTGATCGAAAACTGTTAGTAACAGCCATCGGAAGCAGTGTGATCCGTACAATCCCACCATTGATCGTAACAGAAGAAGAATGTGATAAAGCATTTGCGATCATGAAGGAGGCTGTAGAATCCTTAGCATAAAATAATATCTTTGAAAAAAGATCAAAATATCAGGGAGGAATGTAAATGAAACATTTTATCGTAAATATCGGATGTGAATACGGAAGCGGTGGTCCGGACATTGGAAAGATGGTTGCCGAATCACTTGGAATTCCATTTTACGACAGAGATTTAGTAGATCAGGTCGTAGAGAAACTTGGAGTTGACAGGGATCTGGTAGAAAAAGCCGATTCCGGAGAAGAAAATGTCAAATATGAATTTGACACAACCTTTGGACCAAGATATGCGAATCTTACAAACCGTGTTATTTACACACAGTTTGAGGTTATTCATAAACTGGCGGCAAAATCATCTTGTGTCATTATCGGAAGATGTAGTAACTATATATTAAAAGACAGGGATGACTGCTTAAATATCTTTGTATATGCACCAGAAGAATATAAAGTGAAACATATCATGGAGCAAAAAGGTGTATCACAAAAAGAAGCACAAAAACTTGTAAAATATAATGATGGGATGTTGAAGTCAAGATATGAATATATGACAAGCTCTGATATGAGAGATTGTCGTACCAGACATATGATGATCGATTCTAGTATTCTTGGACTTGAAAAAACAGCAAAATATATCATGCAGTTGATTGATCTGCGATTTGAAAATTAAAATAAAATACATTTACATTCTAACAAAGGCGTTAAGAGATAAGGATCTTTTAGCGCCTTTTTTCTTTCGAAACTTTAAACAGAATGTGAAGCAAGAAAGGAATGATATATAATGGAAAAGAAAAAATCAGAATTTGACAAAGTATTTAGTGCATGGGACATTCTTGTCATTGCATTTGGCGCTATGATCGGTTGGGGATGGGTTGTTTCAACTGGAGACTGGATCGGTCGAGGTGGAGTTTTAGGAGCTGTCATCGGTTTTGCGATCGGTGGTATCATGGTATTCTTTGTAGGACTTACTTATGCAGAACTTACTGCAGCAATGCCACAGTGTGGAGGAGAACATGTATTTAGTTACAAGGCAATGGGACCGGTTGGTTCATTTATCTGTACGTGGGCGATCATTTTAGGATATGTCAGTGTTGTATGTTTTGAAGCATGTGCACTTCCTACAATTATCACTTATATTTATCCTGGATTCTTAAAAGGATATCTGTATACTGTTGCAGGATTTGATATTTATGCATCATGGCTTGCAGTTGCGATGATCGTAGCATTCTTTATCACATTTATCAATATCAAAGGTGCGAAGACAGCTGCAACTTTACAGACAGTTTTAACAGTGATCATTGGTGGAGTTGGAATCCTTCTGATCGTAGCATCTGTAGTCAGTGGAGATGCCAGCAATTTAACACCACAATTATTTGCAGGAGATAGTGCGTCAACTACTATGAAAGCGATCATGAGTGTTGCGGTTATGACACCATTCTTCTTTATTGGATTTGATGTTATCCCACAGGCAGCAGAAGAGATCAATGTGCCGCTTAAAAAAATCGGTATGATCATGATCTTATCTATCGTACTAGCAGTTGCATTTTATGCGCTGATCATCTTAGGTGTTGGTTATGTTATGAGTCCATCTGATATTTCATCTTCACAGGCAGGATCAGGACTTGTTACAGCTGATGCAATGGCAAAAGCATTCCACAGCAGTATCATGTCAAAAGTATTGATCGTCGGTGGTATGTGTGGAATCGTTACAAGTTGGAACTCCTTTTTAATTGGTGGTAGCCGTGCAATGTATTCTATGGCTGAATCTTATATGATTCCAAGAACTTTCCGTAAATTACATAAAACACACAAAACACCAGTGAATGCATTATACTTGATCGGTGGATTATCCATATTAGCTCCATTATTTGGACGTAAAATGTTAGTATGGATCGTCGATGCAGGTAACTTTGGATGCTGTCTTGCATACTGTATGGTTTCCTTATCTTTCATCATCTTAAGAAAGAAAGCACCAGAAATGGCACGTCCATACAAAGTAAAACATTATAAGATTGTTGGTGTATTGGCAGTCTTAATGTCAGGATTTATGGTCGCGATGTATATTATCCCAGGATCAGGGTCAAACCTTGTACCACAGGAATGGGCAATGGCTGGTGGATGGGCTGTTCTTGGAATTATCTTCTTCATTGTATGTAAATTAAAATACAAAGAAAAATTTGGATCTCACATCGATGTTGCCGTTGATGATGAAGATATCACATCAGAAGAAGATCGTACATTTGAAGATGCACTTGGAGCTGTTAACACAGCAGAAAATGTAGTAGAAGTACAGCCAGCAATTAACTTTAACTACTTCCTTCCAGTCAATATTGCATTTGGAAGCGGTAAAGTCTTAGAAATAGGAGAGCTTACAAAACCATATGGTAAGAAAGCATTGATCGTAACTGGAAGAAGCAGTGCAAAGAAATCTGGTTTATATGATAAAGTAACAAACAGTCTGTCTAAAGCAGGAATTGACCATGTACTATTTGATAAAGTTGCACAGAATCCATTAACAACAACGGCGATGGAAGGCGCTGATTTTGCCAAGGCAAATGGATGTGATGTCGTTGTAGCGATCGGTGGCGGAAGCATCATGGACTGTGCAAAAGCAATCGCATTCTTAAGTATCAATGACGGTGATATCAACGATTACATTTATAACAGATTACAAAGTGATAAAGCATTACCATTGATCTTAATTCCTACAACATGTGGAACAGGATCCGAAGGAAATGGATTTGCAGTTCTTACAAATCCGGAAAATGGAGATAAGAAATCCTTACGTTGCAATGCGATCGTTGCAAAAGTATCCATTGTTGATCCAGAATGCATGATGACAATGCCAAAACATGTACTTGCATCTGTCGGATTCGATGCATTATGTCACTGCATGGAAGCATACACGTCAAAGATCGCACAGCCATTTACAGATGCTCTAAGTTTATACGCGATGGAACTGATCGCAGGAAACCTTGTTAAAGTATATAAAGGTGAAGGCGGCAAAGAAGCATGGGAGAAGATCACACTGGCATCAACGATCGGTGGAATGGTCATCAATACAGCAGGTGTCACTCTGGCACATGGAATGGAACATCCAGCCAGCGGACTAAAAGACATTGTCCACGGACAGGGACTTGCAGCATTAACACCAGTGATCGTAGAAGCATCTCATAAAGGAAACCACTTCAAATTTGCTAAGATCGCAAGAATCTTTGGCGGGGTTACCGCAGAAGATCTTGCTGGTAAATTAAGAAGTCTGTTAAAAGATATCGACCTTGCTTGTACACTATCTGACCTTGGATTATCCGAAGAAGATATTCCTTGGATGGCAGAGAACTGTATGAAAGTATCTGCGGCAAGTATTCAGAACAATCCGGTTGTATTTACACAGGAAGAAATTGCTGAGATATACAGGAAAGCAATGTAGGATAGTTTATTATCTATAGGCTATTGAGTATGTAGAAAAATGAAAATATAAGAAATATGAAAGATATGATATGAAAAGACAGTTTCGTGTCATATCTTTTTTTGATAAAATATAAAAGGATTAGGAAGAAGCTTATCATGATAGAAAGGAAAATCCAATGAATGATCAGTTTATACAAGGCGTAATATTTGACTGGAATAAAATAGATGATGACAGTTATCTAAAACAAATAGAAGCATTAAAAGATGTTGAAAGACTAGAATTTCAAAATTCAATCAACTTTTTTGTTGGAGAAAATGGAAGTGGAAAGTCTACATTATTAGAAGCAATTGCCATAGCTCATGGATTTAATCCAGAAGGTGGAACGAAAAACTATGTATTTTCTACGCATGATACACACTCCGAATTATGCGATGCCATCAGAGTTGTAAAAGGATATCGGAAGGAAAAATGGGGATATTTTCTTAGAGCAGAAAGTTTCTATAATGTTGCAACGAAGGAAGAAGAATATGGTGGAATAGATTCAGCCAGATATCATGAGAGATCACACGGAGAAGGTTTCTTGGCATTAGCACAAAATAATCTACAGCCCAATGGATTGTATCTTTTTGATGAGCCAGAAGCGGCATTATCACCACAAAGACAATTAACATTATTAATGGAGATATATAAATGTGCAAGAAAAGGAGCACAGTTCTTTATTGTTACACATTCACCGATTTTACTAGGAATTCCAGACGCTGACATTTATTGTTTTGATGATGGTAGGATTCATTTATGTGAGTATGAGGAGACGGAAAGTTATCAGATTACGGAGATGTTTATAAATAATCGGGAAGTATTATTGGATAGACTTCTAAAAGAATAGATGTAGAAATTCATAATTCATGCTATACTTAAAAATAACAGATTAAATAAAAGAGGTGAGATAAAATCATGGAAAATGAAACATATATGAAACGATTAAAAGACAGACTGCAAATAGAATTTAAAAAACAGGATCGAAGCGGAGTATACGGTTATACACAGAGGAGTATGGCGTATAATTCCAATCGAATTGAAGGAAGTACCTTAACAGAGAAACAGACAGCAAGTATGTTTGAAACAGGAACTTTATATGTGGATGATCCAGACATGATTTTTCGAACAAAAGATATAGAAGAAATGAATGGTCATTTCAAAATGTTTAATTATGTAATGAAATGTATGGAAAAACCTTTGTCAGAAGATATCATAAAAAATATGCATAAAAATTTAAAGGAAGGTGTTTTTGAAGATCGAGCAAATGGATATGCAATTGGTGGGTGGAAAAAGCGTGCAAACAGAGTCAGTGATATTCAGACAGCATTGCCACAAGAAGTTCCAGAAAAGATTCATCAGTTATTAGAAAAGTATCATAACGCAGAGAAAATTACATTATACGATATTGCTAAATTTCATGCACAGTTTGAGAATATTCACCCATTTCAGGATGGAAATGGGAGAGTCGGGCGTATGATCATTCTAAAACAATGTCTGGATCATAATATTGTTCCAGTGATCATCCGTGATATTCATAAAGCAGAATATAATCGATATCTTAATAAAGCACAGCACGAACAAGACTATAAAGGATTAGAAGCTTATTTTGAAAAAGAACAGAAATATTATCAGGAAAGCACAATCCCAATGATATTTGATTTTGATGAATTGTAGAATAAGGGTGTAATTAATAGAGAGTGGACAAGAAAGGAGGTTGGGGTTTATGGCTAAGAAGTTTTGTACAACAGGAACATGTATCCCGGAGAAAAATTATATGGTTGATCTTAGCAACAGGATTCAGCAGATTATCAATCAATATATCGAATCAGGACAATACTTTACGATTAATCGAGCCAGACAATATGGTAAGACAACCTTGCTTTATCTTCTGGAAAAAGAATTGCGAAAACAAGATTATCTGGTTTTGAGTTTAAGTTTTGAAGCTGCCGATGAATATTTTGAATCTCTGGGAAGTCTTGCCGAAGGACTTTCACTTGATATTGAAGAGTGTTTGCGAGAGCAGAATGTAGATGAAAAAGTTTTAGAGGAATGGAATCATTCAATCTCTGAGAGATTTCCTATGAGATCATTAGGAACAAAAATCAGCAACCTATGCAGAAAATGCGGTAAAAAGGTAGTTCTAATGATCGATGAAGTAGACAAAAGTTCAGACAATCAGATTTTCTTATCTTTCCTTGGACTTCTAAGAGAGAAATATTTAAAATGTCAGCAAGGAAAAGATGTAACATTTCATTCTGTAATTCTTGCAGGTGTTTACGATATTAAAACATTAAAGTTAAAACTATATCCACAAGAAGAATCGAAATATAACAGTCCATGGAATATCGCAGTTGATTTTAATATTGAGATGAGCTTTTCTGTAAGTGATATTCAGACAATGATACAAGAATACGAGCAGGAACATCGTACAGGTATGGATGTAAAAGAAATCAGTCGGATTTTATATGATTATACGTCAGGATATCCATATTTGGTTTCAAAGATATGTCAGTTATTAGATGAAAGAGTATCCGATGTTCAAGTGTGGACAAGAGAAGGAATTTTAAGTGCAGTCAAGGTTTTGTTAAAAGAACCAAACACATTGTTTGATGATATGACCAAAAAGTTGTTAGATCATCCACAGTTAAAAGAAATGCTTCAAAACATTTTATTTGCAGGAGTTGACTTCCCATTTAAACGAGAAACACCGATTATAGATTTGGGAGTTACGTTTGGCTTCTTAAAGGATAAAAATGGGATTGTAGCAGTATCGAATCGGATTTTTGAAACACAGTTATATGATATGTTTTTATCAGAAACAGCAGTTAATAATCAAATGTATATGAAGGTATCATCTGATCGAAATCAATTTATTGTATCTGGAATGTTGCAAATGCCATTGGTAATGCAAAAGTTTTATGAATATTATGAAGAAATTTATTCAGAAAAAGATCAAAAGTTTATAGAAGAAACAGGAAGGGTAAAGATTATGTATAAAATCAGCAATTTCAGTGACAACGACGATGTAAAGATCATCGACAAATCAGGACCATTTGAAGTTATCGAATATCAGAGAGACTTAAGTGTCATGCCAGAAGATGCTCAGTTAGCATTTTTTTGCAGCCAGATGAATGTAAGAAAACGTCAGCTAAAATGTGAACTATCCAGAGGAAATGTAACGATTCAGTCAGGTGCCATGCAGTGGATGGCAGGAGATGTCTCTGCGACAACAGGAATTAAAGGAGCAGGAGATTTCTTATCTAAGACGATCCGTGGAAAGGTTACAGGAGAATCTGTGATCAAGCCAGAATATACTGGAGATGGAACTCTTGTTTTAGAACCTACATACAAACATATCATTTTACTAGATCTTGACGAATGGGGAAATTCCATCGTATTGGATGATGGATTGTTTTTAGCATGCGAATCTACGTTAAAACAAAAAGCAGTCAGAAGAAAGACATTTTCTTCTGCATTTGCAGGTGGGGAAGGATTCTTTAATCTTGGATTAAAAGGAAGTGGAGTTGTGTGCATAGAATCTGATTGTCCAAGAGAAGAATTAGTCGAGATTACATTAGAAGATGATGTTGTAAAGATTGACGGAAACTTGGCGATCGCATGGAGCGGAAGTCTTGATTTTACGGTAGAACGAGCAGGAAAATCTTTGCTTGGTTCTGCGGCCAGTGGAGAAGGATTGGTTAATGTATACCGTGGAACAGGAAAAGTATTATTAGCACCAGTTGGGAATCAGGCGATGAAACCACAACAAGTGATAGAAAAAGAGCCAGTGATCGTCGGTGACGATGACGAATAGAAGAAAAAATAGATGAGGAAATAGCATTTGTTACGAAAAAATAAGCAACAGATGCTATTTTTTTGTATGATTAACTCGACAATAAAAAATGGTGTCGTATAATAAGTGGTGTTACGTTAATCAGTTAAAGTGAAAGAGTAACAAATAATACGAAAGAAGCAGCAGAACAATGAAAATTCTAGTATGTATGAAACAGGTACCGGCAGGTACTAAAGTTGACATTGACCCAGAAACAGGGGCAATGAAGCGTTTATCCGGGGAGACAAGAACGAATCCTTATGATTTATTTGCCCTGGAAGCAGCATTACAATTAAGAGAGAAAGTAGGAGGAAGTGTTACAGTTCTCACCATGGGACCTCCACAGGCTGAGGAGATGATGAGAGATGCGTATACGATGGGAGCAGATGATGCAGTCATTTTATCTGACCGCAAGTTTGCAGGAGCAGACGTGCTTGCAACATCTTATGCACTATCTCAGGGAATCACTGCGATCGGAGATATAGATCTTATTATTTGTGGAAAGCAGACAACCGATGGAGATACCGCTCAGGTTGGGCCAGCGATCGCAGAGCATTTAGGAATCCCACATGCAGCATGGGTGTCTGAGATTGTGGATGCAGACAGCGAATCTATT
>OIEM01000733.1_pt1 | contig 15377 bp, 13 predicted proteins | sample 1581761 | NCBI WGS metagenome assembly OIEM01 (sample SAMN01760978, study PRJEB22395) | human gut metagenome | reverse complement strand
AACCGCTACAGCGAGACATTGCTTCTGTTCTTCGGCATCCATATGGCCAACGCCGCGACACTTGTCGCCCGGCAGTTAGCCGCCGAACTCAAATCAAAAGAAAAGAAGCGGACCTGACCGAAATTCGGAAAATTTATAGCCATGACTTACATCATGGCCGGCTCATCATGTCCTTTCCATCCATATTTGCCGATTTTGACATCCTGAAAATCGAAAATTTGCATCCTCTCCGACTTTCAGGCCCGTTCTTCACATCCTCGGCCTATAATCCGCCCCTCCTCGGAGGGCATTAACTGAATATCCCTATTTAGCCTTTATAAAATGATGGTTCCTTTACATTTTACCGCTTTACTGGATTGAGATACATCAATGTTTGCACACTGACATGAAAGAATTCTCTGTTTTTAATGGAACATATAGAACCAGGGCACTATCGTTATCAATAATAGCATCAATAAAAACACATAAAGTACCATCCGTAATGTCCGGTTCGGGCATTTCCTCTTAAAGAAAGCTAATACTATATTTAGATGCAACAGGACGTGTACGGCAAGCAGAACAAGCAATGCCACTCCTGCCCATAAATGAACATCGCCCCAACCGTGTCTTCCCAATCCACACAAATGTGAACACCATGAATCGACACCGTGCATTTTTACGGCATGGCGGGAAGGAATGACAACTTCCAAGATAAACCCGCTTACGCTAACTAATGCTATCGCAATCAACATGGCAAGGTCAATGGCGATATTGACCGGCATCTTGCTTTTCATCATTAATCCTTGTTATTGTGGTGATGGCATTCGTGATGATGTTCATGCGATGAACAGCCGATGCCGGAATCCGTGATTTTCCCGTTCAGATAACCTGTTACGACATCCAGGATGTTTCCGGAACAACCCCTTATCACTTTTATATGATGAGATGTCAGGACATTCAAGGCCCCTTGTCCCATATTTCATGCCAACATCACACTGACACCCATATTCTCCAATACCCCGGCTATGTCAGACTTACATCCGCATCCTTGGGGGGACGGTATCATTTCGCTGCTCAGAATTTGATTGTCTTGACCTATTGTCAATACAGTGTAATACTCACAATGACCGAAATGGTCATCGACCATATTCTCTTTGGTCGGAATTGCAATTTTCATCATAATCTATTTTTTTGTTAATGTAATCTATCGTTGCGCTCATTAGTTTTATGTCAGTCAAGGCTTCATCTCTGGGACTTTAAGAGGGCATCCTTTTACGCAATTGCCGCACTTGATACAATCGGGATGGAGGAAACCCTCTTCGTCATTCCGGCTCTCATAAGGCTTCAGTTGCATGGGGCACACTGCAGAGCACAGCTTACATCTGGTAGTACATTTTTCTCCTACCAGAATGCGACGGTAGTTGTTGGGAAGTCTGCCGCTGCGAGGAGTCACCCATGCAGATAGCGTTCCCATAGGGCAAAACGAGCACCATGTGCGCGGAGCGTAAATAAAAGAAAGAGTCACGCCTACAATAGTGGTAATCAGTATGATTGTCCAGAATACACGTCCCATGTCGTTCCAGTCTCCCCAGGCTCGGTACATCTGTATGCCGAACATGGTGAAGATGAACATCACCATGAAGATACGGAATCCTTTTGTGCGTACAAACGCCGGAATAGGTTTGTGCGGTGAGTATTTCGTCAGTACACGGTCATAGAAGTTACCACGTGGGCAGGCATTGCCGCACCACCACCGTCCTTTGCGCACGGCAAATGCGACAGGTGCTATCATGCAGATTATGGCAAGGAAACCGATAACCGGCCAGAAATAGCCAACGACAAGATATACCAACAGAATCCAGTATAACGGGAAGCCCTTTCGGGGCAGTGAACGGAAAAATTGTTTATGAGCCATGGGGTTCTTGCTTGTTTACATCATTTTACGACTGCAAAGTTACACAGTTTACTTTATTGATACAAACGATAAAATAGATAATGATATTGATAATTTCGATTACAGGGTTATCGGAAACTTTTTAATCCGTTGGTAGAGCATGGTTGCGGGGATGATGGCCTTTATTGCATCGGCAAGGATGTTGAGCAATCGTTCACGCACGAAATTGCGGTGAACCACAAAGGCTATCTCACGACTCGGTTCGGGGTGTGCGAATATGCGGACATTTGCTTGTTGGCATTTTCTGAGAAGTGGCACATGCAGTTCAGGAATGATTGCATACCCCCCGTTCTCATCCACGATTTTGATGAGAGTCTCTACGTTTCCAGCTTCATATATGGCATGCTTGCCGGTGATATTGTTACAGAAAGGGAAAACACCGCGATTGGGACAATAACCTTCACGTAGCACCCAGACGCTATCTATAGGAAGGAGGTCTGCCTGCAAAACAGTGTCATTGTGGATAGACGATTCCGGGGAGACATAAGCCATGAGCCGTTCCTGAAAAATCGGGATTTCCAGCAATTCGCTGTTGTTGACAGGTGTCGCCATAAGCGCGATATCAATCTCCCCTCGCTCCAGTTTTGAGCCGAGGGTAGAAACCCTCGCTTCCTCGACATGCAGATGTATGTCGGGATGGTTGACCGACAGATATTTAAACATCTTGGGTAAGAGATATGGCGCAACCGTTGAAATAATCCCAAACGAGATATTTCCAACGGACTCTCCTTTTCTTGTGGCCACCAGTTCTTTGACCTGTGCGGCATTGAACAATACTCGCTTTACCCGGCTGATGATTTCTTCACCGACAGCCGTCGGCTTCACCGGATGACTGTTGCGATCAAATATAGTCACATCAAGTTCTGTTTCCAATTTTTGAACAAGTGAAGACAAGGTTGACTGCGAAACGCCGCACGACTCCGCCGCCTTTGCAAAATGGCGGTATTTATCAACCGCCACTATGTATTCCATTTGTTGAAGTGTCATATAACTTTGTTTGTATTCGATAATTTCGATGCTAAGATATAAAAAATCTATTTCGTAGAACAAGGAATAATGCTTAATTTTGCAAACAAAAACAGTATCATGATACAGGTCAATAAAAATATATGCCCACACAACCATGTATGTCCACTGATTAAGATGTGTCCGGTCGGTGCCATTTTACAGGATGCCGACGGTTTTCCGGTGATAGATTACAACCTTTGCATCGAGTGTGGCAAATGCGTGAGAAAATGTCCTATGAAGGCAATGGAACAAATAGAAGGAGACAAACGATAATCGTAAAAAAATGTTTTAATTGTTATGCCACCTACTTTCATTCGATTCAAACAATGGCTTGGCAGGCTGTCGTTTCGTACAGGCATAGTAGTGGCAACACTCTGTGTAATCAGCTATATAGTTTCATTTACTCAGATGTTGCTTCCCGTATCGGCAACAACGAAAGGTGTATTATGGGCGGTGTTTTTCGGACTTGCCAAAACATTTCAATATGCAGCACTGCTCATTTTAGGAACTGCTGGTTTGACTCGCATTAAAGCCATATTCAAATACCAAAAATAAATCAGACAGCCATTAATAAACACGAATCATGGTTAATCAATAAGGCAAATTCACGGTGCCAGCCGTGACCACCGGCTCTGATTTGACATTTGGCCCGGCCTTCAACTTTGCCGTGACAATCGACGGGCGGCATCTCCCGGATCACAGGCACAGGATTAAAAGTGGAATAACCGCAGTTTATAAAAGGCTGACAGTCGAATCTCAGCATGGATTTACGGCCATTCCCATCATTCCACCGACATGATGATTGGCAACACTCACCTCGTCAGCAATCCACTCGGATATATCTTCTGCGGTGAAAACTCCAACTTCAACGATTCCGCCTTGATAGAAGTCTGATATATTGAACTATTCGTGCATTTCACGCTCCTCGTAAGTATTCTGATTGCCTTGGTATGATAAGACAAAAAGTTTTCTCTTCCTTCTTTCCTTCTAATGAACCATTGAATCGTAATTCGGAGTGTTGAATTGACGTTCAAGGTTGCTATGGATTGAAAGAGTTTTTTTATTTATCAGCTATAATATCGAAGCATTGCCAACCAGGAGAAGTACGGTAAATAGCTACAGATTTGCGCGGAACATGCAGCCGTACTTTTGTAAATCTCCAGTCATCAGACTGCACCTTACCGGTCATTATTGGTGGATTTTCTCCGACCATAAATACATCCTTTAGATTATCTGCCCACAAGGCATCCATATCAACATACTGTACTGATGGACGGATGGTAAGTGTCTTTAATGATGTGCATCCCTGGAATGCCCTGGTTTCAATAGATTGTAAACTGTTAGGCAGAGTCAACTCTTCAAGGGCTATCATATCCTTGAACGTCATCTCTGAAATAACGGTTACACCCTCGGGTATATCAAATCGTTTTCTACCTCGATTGGGTATCGATATGATACGCTTGCCATCTTTCGAATAAAGGATTCCTTCATTAAGACTGAAATATGGGTTCGCTGAGTCAAGATCAAACACATTGCAATTGTTTGAATATGAAAAGGCCCCTCCTGGTATCTTCTTGAGTGATGCAGGAATAGTCACGCATTGAAGAAATGAGGGACTTATCAACATCGGTCCATCTTCTATTATTTCTTCAACACCGGGTTGAATTATGATTTCTTCAAGACTTTCACACCATGCCAATGCGGAATATTCCACTTTTTTTACATTCGAGGGAATTTCGATCCGTTTGAGTGAGGTACACGATGAAATTAATTGCTTCGGTATTTCAGATATATTGTTGGAGAGTTTAATGGTCTTGAGTTTGGTGCACCATCTGAATGCGAGTTCTCCTATTTCTTTTACGGAGTCTGGAATGACAAGAGAAGAAACAGTTGATTCCTGAAATGACCAACCCTCTATTATTTCAACGCTTTCCGGTATTTCGATTGTTTCAATCCGGCTATTCATGAAAGCGCCCCAACCTATAACTTTAGTGGGCCGGGGGATAATATATTTTGTATGTGGATAATATGAAGGAAATGCAACCAAACGGGTGAGGTCATTTGAAAATATCACGCCATCTATCTCTACAAAATATGGATTCTCAGAATCCAATTCAAATTTGGAAATACGACAACCGGCAAAGGAACTTCCATCAATTTTCTTGACATTTTTAGGAATTCGGATGTTCTGAATGGAAGAACATCCGCTAAACGCAAATGACTCAATGTTTTCAACGCTTTGCGGAATTTTTAGTTCCTTAAGATTTGGACAATTCATAACACCCCGTAGCGTCTTTACACCTTCGGGAAGAATAAGTTCTTTCAACATATCGGAATCTGAAAATCCGGTATCATATTCTCCGCTTTCTAATATGGAAGATATTCCATTGGGTAGTACTAATTTTTCCAATTGAGAATGAAACCCGAAATATGGCAACTGATCCCCGCCAACAAAAGTGGCCTCTCCCAGATCAAGGGTACGCAAGGCTGGTGATTCCTTTAAATCAATTGTATAATTATCATCTTCGTCATATTCGCCCCAAGAATCGCACATTTCGTCAAGTACATTATCAAAATCCTTGCGATCAATGCTGCCGGAAATCTTTAGAGATACAATTTTAGCTCTTATTTCCGATGGCATTCTATTGGAGAGAGTGCCCGGCTCATCAATTTTAATTTCCAGATTCATATTTAGTAGGATATTCTTTATATGTTGCCAAAACTTCTTAGTCCGGATGGATGGCAGTTTTGATGACGTTGTCGGCGCGACTGGCGAACAGGTCGTAGGCTTCCTGGATGCGGCTGAGAGGGAAGCGGTGGGTTATCAGATGGGTGGTGTCAATCTTGCCTTCGGAAATCAGCTGCATGATTTTGTCGCAGTCGCAGGCATCGACGCCGCCGGTCTTGAATGTGAGATTTTTGCCGTACATCCACGGCAAGGGCAATATCTGTTCCTTCTCATAGAGGGCTACAATCGTGACGATGGCATTGGGACGGGCACAACGCCATGCGAGTTCAAACGTGATCTCGCCACCGGCAACCTCAATCACTCGGTCGGCACCACGATCCTCTGTCAATGACTTAAGTACTTCAAGGCATTTTGTTGGCTCTAATACCTTGACATGTGGATAATGCTGGCGCACGAAATGTCGGCGGCTCTTGTCAGCCTCGCAAACGACTATCAGTTTAGGATGATACAGTTGCACACATTCGAGAGTGCATAAGCCCGTCGGACCGGCTCCGATGATAAGCACCGTGTCTTCCTCGGAAATTTCAGAAATCTTGGCAGCCCAATAACCGGTGGCGAGAATGTCGCCGACAAAAAGTGCCTGTTCGTCGCTCACGTTATCGGGAATCGGAGTCAGACCGTTGTCGGCGTATGGCACACGGACATATTCCGCCTGACCGCCGTCGATGTGGCATCCAAGCATCCAACCGCCGGAGTTGCAGTTGTTCACGTATCCCCGTTTGCAGTAAAAACACTCGCCGCAAAATGTCTCGACATTCACAGCAACCCTATCGCCCGGCTTGACCTTGGAGACTTGCGAACCGACCGCCTCGACGACGCCTACCAACTCATGCCCCACAGTGATGCCGATCTCAGCCTGAGGCACAGCCCCATGCAGAATATGAAGGTCCGACGAGCAGATACTCGCAAGAGTAACCCTAACCACGGCATCCCTCGAGTCCAAAACTTCCGGCTTCGGTTTCTCAATCAGCTCAAACCGTCCCGGCGCCGTATATGTCAATGCTTTCATCTTGATTTTTTACTTCTTTGGTGAATTTATTACCCATGTGACATTATTCTTGGCATCTTCTTTGGTCAATATGACCTTGTCTACTCGGTCAATGGTACGCCTCGATAGTGGCCTTAGCCTGTGCAAGCAGAAACTCCGACGGTTTCAACCGGTCAACATCCTGCAAACCGATAGCCATCGAACAGTTCCGCGCACTTTCCTCAACTCCTGGTTTCCCGGAAGCAAGATGCTGCTCAAACTCCTTATATCTGTCTTCGTATACCATTATTTCACTGTTATTAAGCTCTTGCTCAAATTAGCGAGTTCGGTTAGCGTGGAATATTGCGCATCATAGCGTTCCTTTTGTGATGTAAAGGGTTTATTCTGACAGTTCAGCATAGAAGAATCCAATTCATCTTTCATGTCAATGTCAAGGAGAGCGTAGAGGAACACAGTATCTTCCCCGGTATCGCGGGGTGAGGGATTCTGAACGGAGAGATAATATTCGTGTGGAATGAGCGTCTTTGGCACAAACCTTACATTTTCCGTTAGGCGGAAAAGATGCTGGCCACCGGACTTGCGTGTATGGAACAGTACCGAGCCGATAGAAGCGGCGTTATTGATAAGGTCCATGCCGTTGGCAGTGTAATGTATGGGTACAGCAAGTTTGCCTGACTCGTAAAACTTCAGAGATTTTGCACTGTAATTCTCCATCATTACCATGAACACACCTTGTTTCTTATGAGATGGTAAAGCGATAGCCGTAGCTGTCGGAGGCGGTAGCAGTGGTCGTGGATCAGTGCCGAGGTTTGGCAACTGTTCACGGTGGAATGCAGAATCTACGAGAGCTATAACCTTGGCGTTTTCCTCCTCAATAAGAGCGCGGTCGTGGGCGTTTTCTGCAATGTCGGGGTTTGATAGAGCAAGGGCTATGATGCCCTTGTCTTCTGAATAAGGTGAAAAGACTTTGCCAAGTATGTCTGCAAAATGCTCCTTGAGCCATTGCTCAGAATTTATACCAGGCAATGCCCGCATTGCGCTGAAAGTATATCGGCGACTTAATTCCTCGCGTATTTTGTCACGGAAGATATTGCGGACTTTGTTTCTCCATTGCTTCTTTTGCATGGCGTTATCCCGTGCATATAGTGACAAGACAAATAGGAAGTTGACATCGTAGTGAGTAACGAGCAACGTATCTCGATCAAAGAGACGATTTATGTATTGCCGCGAAGCAAATGTTTTAGCTGACTTGCCTGTAATGTCAATGTTATCACGATAACTTAAATCTTCAGGAATAGTGCCGGAGATAAAGAAGTTTGGGATGATGTTATAACCTTCAGTAATATTATCACGAAGGCAAAAGTCAGTTTCCAGACGTTCCTCATCGGCATTCTCACCAAAGAAAAGATTTAGATTCCATTGGATGACGTTGCGAGCATAGGTAAACTGTTTGGCGACAGACTCAGAGCCAACCCGGTTTTTCTGCTTATAATATTTAGAGTCGCCAATATAATATGTCATATGACCACCTTTTCTGGTCTCGTCTTCGCGACGTGCGCGAGTAAGAGAATCCCAAAGGAAAAGGTGGTCAACTTCTTTACCATCATCTTGCTTTTTATTCAGCCGGTCGGGGAAAGTATGGTCTCCTATAAGCTCGTCAATCATTGCTTCAAAAACTATGTTGAAGTCCTTAGCAAGCAAGAATTCATTCATCTGTGATGCAATACGGATTTGTTTCGATTGTTCGAAGAACGCGAAACATAAATCCCAAAGTTCAAGAGCCTTGTCAGAGAAATATTTATATTTGATTTGGCGAAGTCGGCGGATTCCTAAACCCTTATTCAGATATTGCTCGAATTTCTTGCCGTTAATCAAGTCGTAATTGATATTGGTTTCGACGGGAAAGCCATATTCAGTATGAATATAATTGAGTATGGAGAAGAATATTACGAGCAATTCTTCATCAAAATTAACCATACGCTTTTTGTTAATCGGGTCAAGGTAAATAGGCGCATCGTCTTGAATTACCATTTGGCTTTTGGCAATGGTGCGTGTCCAGTTGATTTTGTTGAATCCGCTATGAATATTCTTTATAACGAACATAAACCAATCCCGATTTTGCTTGGCAAAATCTATGAGAGAAAGTAAAATATCGAGATATGTATTAGCGGTGCGTTTACGTCCGTGTCCTTGTCTGACGATATTCTGATGCCGAATGATTGTATGGTCCCGCCCGGAGATTTTGCAGTCTTGACGATAAACAGCAATTGCGCGGTAAACCCAGGCGGCAAGTCCGTAGATAAACTCGCGCTCTCCTTTGGAGAGTGGCGAGCCATCAGCTTTGAGGTCGATCATGTCTTCGGGACGATGGTTTCCGAAAACCATGCCGTTGTCTTTATCGAGTACAACTTTTGGTAGGATAAACACGCTTTCCCCCTCGACGGCATTGTAATAATAGCCAACATAGTTGACTCTAACAATTCCGTCGACCGGGTCGAGCTCGTCGATGTTGGGAAACAACTTTTTGACGGATTCAACAGGATAGTCGTGTTCCTCAATCAGAAGTTTCATTTTCTATTGAACCCTTCAACTTTTACATTTAGAGAATCTGCATATCGAGCTAATGAGGGTTCAGCTTTTACGCCCCAATCAGCCCAAGCATAGAAGGTCTCTCCATTGGTGTCCGTGAGAGGAATCTGAAACTTGTAACGATCTTTTGCTGTTTGGTCATTTGACGAGGTAAGATATTCATCCTTATCGATTTCCTTTAGGAAATATTTTTTCTTCATTTGCTTGCCGGAGGGTGTAAGGAAAGAAGATTGAGCAATCAAAGTAAGGTCATCAATCGTAAGCGAATCTCCATTAGCTGCAGCTTGCTTTAATGCCGCCTGTGTTATTGCCGTGAATGAGTTATTGCGCGAAGAAGCTACGCTATCGACAACTATTTCACGATTTTCACTGCTTGTCGAGTCGTCGAAAATTTCGTCAATCTCCGTAGCCTCAACGTCTACATTAGTCGACAAGCTAATGGGCTTTAAGCCTAAATTTCGGATAAAGCGTTCCACCTTTTCATAGACGGTATCGCCATATTGATCGAAGTAGTTGGCAAATGTTAATACTTCACCGTCTTCGTCTTTGAAGATGTCGTCGTCAAAACCGAAATCTTTGTAGACATCGTTATAAATAAAAAAGATAACTTTGGAAAGGAAGGTGTCGGCTGAGATGATGTATTTTCCCTCGTCGTTCTTTGTGGCTTTAGCGAAGAAATACCCGAGTTTTTTATCTTCTTGGTCTGTATCTATTCCAATGTGAGAATTGATAGCTTCTACAAATTCCCACCAATCGTATTCGTTCCCATTAACGGAAATACGATAGTTTTTGCCGCTATCTGCAATCTTTACATATTTCCAATCCCAGCGACGCTTGAATGCGGAATCAATGGGGAAAAGCGATTGGTCGGACGTGTTCATCGTAGCCCAAATATAAAGATTGTTCGGAAGAAGCAGGTGTGAACCGCTTTTGATTTTGGCTATGATATCATCGTCAGATATTCCGTTGATGCTTTCTGCATTGAAAACATCAAGAGCTTCAAATTCTTTTGCGAGTTCCTTTTTAAGGTCATTGTCAGCAATGATAGGATAGTCCGAAAATCCATTTTCGTTGCGGTCAAGTAATTGAAAAATGTCTCCAAAAATTTGAGCACAGTTTCCGCGATTGATTTCTTCAATAACAAGAAAAACCGGACTTGGATTTTCGTTCTGCAGTTCTTTCCATGCTGCAATATAAGCGTTAAGAAAAGCCTGATAAACGTATTGGTACGTTATCTTGGTCGTAGTGACAGGTTCCCCTGTTACGCTATCTTTGAGCGGTATCGCCTTGTCTCCCATATTGGTGTAGACCTGTTCTGAATGAGTGACAGGTTTATATGACCCGACAAAAGAGGCATAGTCTGTGTCCGGATGAAATGTTATGCGATAATGCTCATACTTTTGGCAAACCTGTTTGATTTTATGGGATTTGCCTGTGCCTGGCGCTCCGTAATATATCAGTTGAAAGGGCTGGTTAAATATATTTGTTACTTTAGACTGCGGTATGCTGAGCGTTTTATCGGATGAGCTTAATTGGTCTCCAATAACCATTCTTGCCATTGTAGTAAGAGTAGATGTGTAGCCGTACTCAAATTTATCAATGGCAGTCTTGCCCGCTAAATCGTCTCTCGCTTGTTGTGAAGTATTATGAGGGTGTTTTTCAAAATAATCAACATATTCCTCAAGCAGTGCCTTAGAAATTGTTCTTATACCGCTTACTCCTTTGCTGTTATTTTTTACAAGATAGCAAAGAGAGTCAGAATCCAAAATTTCAATTTGGCCATTTATGGATTTAAAACCTTTTTGGAGTATATAACGCATTGCTTAAGTATCGAAGAATTTCCGAGTAGGGCTGACAGGCGACCAGACCTTTATGCGGCTACAGGAAAGTTCCGTAATTTATTGTATAAGAAATGTTTCTTATATGAGGGACCTTCGTCAGCGCGAGCGCACAGTTTATAGCAAAGTTACGAAAACTTTTCGAGATTTTTGCCATCGTGACAAAGTTAATGGTCGGTGTGGGCAAAATTTCTGTATTTCTGTATATCACAGTTAATAATCTTTATCATCGCCATAAGTAAGCTCGGATTCAGGCTCGGCGATTAAGGCAGATTCGCTCATATCGGAATCGAGAGAGTAAGGTTGAATTGGGTTGACAATGCGGTCATCGAGACTCGCGAGATAATTATCTCTTCCATAAACAGCCCTAATTTTGCATCCCCATACTCGGATGACGTGCCAGCCGATAGCTTTCAGTTCAGTCTCGCAGCGGGCATCTCTGGCAACATTACGCTCAATCTTCTCTTTCAAGAACTCGACATTGGACTTTGGCAACCAGAAATACTTGCATTCCTCATGACCATGCCGAAAACAACTGTCAACGAAAATGGCGGTCTTATACTTCGGCAAGACGATATCCGGTGTACCCGGCAACTTTCTGACCTGAACACGTAACCGCAGACCCAGAGAGAAAAGATACTTAAGCACAATCATCTCCGGCTTCGTATCCTTTCCCTTTATAGCCGCCATGTTCCGACTACGCTGCTCTGGTGTCTTAATATCAGTCACGATTATCTTCGTGTTCTGAGCCATTCAGACTCATCTAATCCGACTCTAGATAGTTGAGTTGTGTATAAATGGGATATTCTTTGGGCATGCAGTTCTTTTAGTTCTACAATCCAGTCAAATCTTTCTCCATGCACAGAAGTAAAATAATATCCTTTATGATCTTTATTCGCTTTTATAACGGTTTCTCCGGCTTTAGGACAGAACTTCACCGTTTTAATAGCATAAGAATCTTTACAAGGACATAGTTTCAAGCCATTCCTGACTAAAAGGGGATTTTTACCTTCTGCTTCAAGTGGTAAAAATAAAAATCTCCGTTCACCATTGATTCTCACCGAATCACACCGTTGTTGTATACACACGAAATACGAATCGTGCTCATCTAAAACAATCGTTCCTAATGACAAATTTGGTTCAGACATCAATGGTAAGAAGATATTTTTATGATGAGTGAGAATTGCAAACTGTTTGTTAGATTCTTCAATATCCATCATATCCACCTCAAATAAAATAGATAAATCAGCAGTTGGGCTTGTCAGTTTATGTTTCTGCGATTTATTTAAGCCTGGTATTGCTTCTATGAGTTTTTGGGCTAATCTACTAGTGAAATTATCAGTTTGTGATGAATTCTGCTGTAATAGCTGTTTTATTAGAATTCTCGTTCTCGTTATATCTACTCCATTAATATTTTTCTGTGAATCAGTAATATATGTATCTACCCATGACTCAGTCCACGATCGGGTATCTGGTAGGACGTTCATTAACAGATCTCCTAATGCGTCTCCAAAAATATGTATTAAAAGATTTTTCGCATCTTCCGGGAATTCCATTGAGGCTTTATGTACGAGATATCCCATGTCTAGATTCTTAGAAAATACTGATAGAATCTTAGGTGTATGGGTACGGATGGCAGAAAGTGATTTTAGCGCAAAATTCGGCATCAAACCATTCGTGAATTTCAGGTATAAATCCACGATGCATTGAGGTATTTCCTCGTATTTAACTATAAACTTTTTTAGTTCTGGAGTGTGTTTGAATTGTTCTGTTGAATCATTGTATTTTGCTCGTACAGCAACTATTATTCTGTCGTTAGATATGATTAAATTTTCTGCGTCGTATTCCGCATTCTTAATACAAGATCTGACGGATTCACTAATGTCTCGTAATTTTGAGTCTCCAGTATATATTAAGATAACCTTTATTCCTTCTGTGCCTTTGACAACGTCGCCGATAAGGTCACAAGCAAACTCACCTCTTGGATCTTCCTCAGGAGCATCTTCTTCATCATCTTCTTCGTTGTTGATCTCTACACTTTGTTCGAGTGAAATAGTTTTGTCTGGCGAAGTTCGCATATCCCAGTCAATTACAATAGCATCCGCCTTATTCAGTACTTTGGAAAAATTGTCTTTCCCACCGATTATAGATGGAGTATACACTGAACATAGTTTACCTTCGTTAGCGAATATTGAGAGCACTTTTGATGTATCAAAATCTTGTGCAACCTTTTCCTCTGAGTAAGCACGATCATCAACGAACACTATGTTTTGAATGAATTCGTTAACGACTTCTTTTGAATGGGATATAAATTTATTTTCCATTGGGCGAAGTTTTGCTGATTTTGAAAGTTACCGTTGAATGCTCTCTGGGTTCGTCAAGGCCTATTTGATATTCTTCTGCTTCAAGAACTTCTCTACTAATACTCAGTCCAAGCCCCCTGCCAGAAGGTTTTCTCGAAAATCTTAGATCAAAGATTCTTTCTTTGTCTGTTTTACTAATTGCGGGACCATTGTTTGATATATATATTCCATGTTCGTCAGCATGCAATCTGATAATCTTTTCTTGACTATCAGATTTTGTTAACCAATATATAGCATTGTCAATTATGTTAACAAAAACAGGATAAAAAGTAGATCTAAAACCATATATAGATGCTTTTGCAAATCCCTTGGTATGCTTGAACTGAATTCCGTGTCGCTCCATCCTTGATTTAAATAGGTCAATTAAGAACACCTTTATATCTAAAAGAGGAATTTCTTCTCGTTTACGATTAAGTCTTCTGTTTAGTGGAGTGAATAAATTTAAGTAACCATCGAGATGTTCAAAATTTGCTCTCAAATTATTATATGTCGTTTCAAATTTTTCATCTACATCAGACCACGCTTTTAAATCCTTGAGGCTTCTCCGAATAGAACCTACAGTACTATTGAACTCATGATGTAAGATGCCTACAGCCAGCCCAAGTTGGCTAAGTTCAACATCTGATTGCAATCGGCTACGCAAATCTTCTAATTCTTCTGACATAGCATCTGAAATCTGGTCGGATGTTATCAGATCTCCATTTTCATCACGCTCGATATAGAAACTTTCAAATTGTCGGATAATTCTATCCATTACAACTGAATTACGTTGACTCACTTCATCAATTTCAGCTTCCATTCTTGTTCGTTCTGATACAAGATCAAAGTTATCAGCATTGTTAGTTGTCAAACTTACAAATTGAGATTTAACCTCTCTTATTTGAGTGTCAAGATCAAGAATTAATTGAGATGTTAATTCTTTGACCTTTTTCACAATTGATTGGGCAATATCATTTGTTTCATCTTTCTTTTTGCGATTATACGATAAAGCTTCTGATGAAATCAAGTCTACGGCCTGTTCAAGTCTCTTGCGTTTGCTAATAACCAAGTCTAACTGTTTTGTATAACTCTCCACAAGCTCATCTATTTCTTGTAATGCTGAAGCAAATAGCGTTTCTCGCAGAATTTTATATTCATCCAGGTACGTTTCAAAATCATTCCGCATGGCCTTATTTAATGCAAAACCTTTTGGATTCGGCACTGAAATATTTTTACGATATTCTGTAATGGCTCTTCTGATCTCACTTTCAGCATTTATCATTCTCTGAGCAGCAATATCGGGATTGTCTATTTTGACAATCTGTTCAAGCTTCGCTTTAAACTCAGAAATAAGGCTATTGACATTACTTGCAAATGTTTCATCTGTCAAGTTTGAAAAAAAGCGATTGAGAGATTTTGCGAACTTATCTTTTTTTGTCTTTGCTAACTTATCGCGCCGTTCAAGAGCCTTATATATGGAGTTAAATTCCTCTTTTCGGATATTGTAGTATTCTGATTGGGCTGTTGAGCTTTTTTCATTGAAAAAGTCAGCTGCCAATTGTACAAAGAAATTTTTTAATATAGATTGAAGTTGACGATAGGCCTTATTTTCAATGAACCCCTCGCGTCCTGCCTTTTCGATTAATCCTTTTGAGTGTTTAGAAGAAAGTACAATAACTCCAAACATTCGTCGATAAGAGAAAAAATATGACGAAGCCCTCTTTGATCGATTCTTTTCAATATCTAAAAAGTCATAATCCGAATCTCCATAAGGCAAAATCCTAATGTTGTCTCGGTAGATATAAAGGCCTCCGAATTTATCCCCCTTTGCTCTGATTCTAGCATAATCTTCTGGTGCAACTCGTGAACTTTTTAAGAGGGTGTTTCATAACAACCGTTAAGAATCCCCATCAAAAATGCCTCTGCTAAA